>Ga0169931_10000723_pt1 | contig 54937 bp, 45 predicted proteins | sample Kivu_15m_20L_FD_129675 | JGI IMG/M metagenome (GOLD analysis project Ga0169931, IMG submission 129675) | Freshwater microbial communities from Lake Kivu, Western Province, Rwanda to study Microbial Dark Matter (Phase II) - Kivu_15m_20L... | ecosystem: Environmental > Aquatic > Freshwater > Lake...
GCTAGGTGCTGCCATTTTAATTTTATCAATGTTAGGAGTTTTTCACAAGAATAAATAATTTTCAACCCTTCAATTTCCTAATGGTCACATACTCAATAATCTCATTATAGCTGCATCTTTCGTCTGTAAGGGGAGCCAGTTGAAAAAAGAGGTCAATAACGACCTCTTTTTTATTTCTACCATTTTGCAAAATCATCTTTAAATTAAGTCTAAAACCCAATCTTGCCATACGGCTGTAAGCGGTAAGTTTTATATTTAGTGGCTATTTATAAAGTTATTAAATTCAGTCTTTGCCGTTTGGCTTTGAAAAATGGCAGTATGACCTCCTGGGACTTCTACAAATTGGCGATTTTGGCAATTGGAGCAATTATTTACATCTTGTTTAAAAGCTGGCCAAGAGTATAATTGTATTGCCGTATCATCTAATCCTTGAACAAATAAAATATCCGATTTAAAGCCATTTGTAAAATTAAGTAATGACCTTTGGTGGTAGGCATTAGAATTTGCAACTGTCGTCCCATATACATTTCTTAAATTATTACAGGGATAACTTGCTGGTGCTTGTCCATTTTCTTCTAATTGACATCTATAAACTAAATTCAAAGGGCCTGGTGCATTTGCTATTACACCATTTGTTTGATGCATTGTGTTAAGTCTAGTAACCAAATAGCCACCCTGTGAATGTCCTGCTAAAAATATTTTTTTTACTGTAATTCCTAATTCTTGGTTTGCTTTGTTCTTAACCCATAAAAGTGCAGCCTCTGCTTGCAGGATATTGTCACCAAACAAAATATTAAGTTGAGGATGTGCAACACTTATAATTATCATATCTTGTCGATTCAAAATATTTTTAAATTGGTTAAGAGTAGTTTCTGCAGCAGGTAAAATATCTGAATCACTTTGCACGGTACCGTGATAAGTAATTAATACATCAAATTCATTTCCTTCAGGCTTGTCAATTATTACATCTACTCCTACACTATTGTAAGAAATAGATTTAGTAATTCTATAAGCCGAAGTATTTGGGTTAGACTGGTTTGCCGAGTTGTCTTTTTCACACGATAAAAACAACAATAATAATAAAGAAATAAAAATTCTCATAATACTAAATTGTAAATATTTATTCATACTATTTTTACTAATAGCCTTTTTTATTTTTAATAGGTTTAATCTTCCCGTGATAAACTTAATTACGAAGTTTCCTAGCTTCTAAAAGTAGCTGATTTAGAAGTACTTAATTTCAATTTAGCACTAAACACGCCATTTTGCCAAACTGCTTTGGTGCATTGTTTTTATTGAAGTCCTTTAAAAAAGTTCCAAACTTCTTCTGCATATTCTATATCTCTATTTTGAACTCCACTTGCAGGTGAAGAATTGGTATAAACTGTCTTACTTGGCACAGCGTGACCAGCGTTATTTAGAACAAAATAAATCAATGGTTTTGCACCAGCATAAATTCTTTTTTCTACGTTTCCTGCATCTGTTGTGTTCACATTAAAAGTTGATATGGTTGGATTAATATTTTGTAAACCGTTTCTTTGTAACCAATAATTTAAGGTTGCAGTTTGAGATATTACTTTTCCACGATTACAATTGCCACCAATATCTGCAACACAACCACCATTTGCCGGCATTGCAGGGTCGCTTGTTCCGTGAGTTATCAAGATTGGCAAAGGCATATTTGAGCCATTTGTACAAAGTCCGCTTTCAGGAAACTGTGGTAAATTTCCACTTGAAACGGCTATCGCTTTAATAGTTTCAGGAAATTGAAAAGCATAAGAATAGGTCATTAATGCGCCATTACTTGTCCCTGTTAAATACATTTTGCTTGAATTAATATTTAACTCTGAGATTAATTTTGAATTTAACTGATTCAAAAAGAAAATGTCGTCACCTTGACTTCCAGATATATCATCACTTCTACAATCATTCCATCCAGGATTTCCTTGAATGTCGACTGAACCTTCTGGATAGATTACTAAAAACTTTTCATTGTCTGCAATTGTCCGGAAAACGGATAATGGGTGAGCACCTAATTCTGAAACTCCAATACCAAGTCCACCGCCACCGTGCAAAACTGTTACAACTGCATTTACAGTTGTCATTCCCGTTGGTCTATAAACTAAATATTTTCTGGTAATGTTGTTAATTGTTATATAATTTGTTGTCAAACCTTCTTGGTAAGGAATAACATTAGGATTTGAAGGATTTGGATTGTCGTCATCTTTGTTACAACCAAGGGTAAAAATCACGACAAATAATAAAAATATTCTAATCATATTTTATTAATTATTATAGTTATACCTTGTTGATATTATTTTCATTGAAAGGTTTAATCTTGACACGCTTTTTTAAAAAAGTACAGGACTCGTTTATATGTATGACAAAGTCGTACAAAAAAACCTCGTTTTGGGTAGATAGTTGTTACTGTCGTCATATATTATTTCAAATATAGCTATTTTAATTAATAATGTTTAAAATACAAAAAATGTATTATTATGCAATTTTAAGTTCAATCTTCACAACTTAAATATTAAATCTTGTCTATACATAATATACCTTATTAATATTGTACAATAAAAACTCTTTAATTAATAGTAGTTCATACATATGAATAGGTTTTCAAGGGTTTAAAGTGATTTTCTCCGAAGAAGTATGAAGATAATAACTACGACAAAGAATTATTTGTTAACTCTTTGTTTTTCTGATTGTTAAATAAATTATCATCGCATCAAAATTGTAACTTTCTCCAAGAGGGGGAGCAGATAAAAAGATAAAAGGGTTATACTTGCATAGTGTAACCCTTTTTTATGTTTTATGAATAAGTTAGCTCAATTTCTAAAAAACTACCGAAATGAAGTCATAGTGGGAGTACTTGTGTTTCTCTTCTTGATTTTCAAAGATATAATCAGGTCCATCTTGTAAAATTTTAGAAAGTTGGTACTTTTGAAATTGTATAAATGACATTTCAATATGAAAACATCTTTTAACAAATTTCTATACACTGGATTTTTACTTTTAGGATTGTTTCAGGCAATTTTTTCTAAAGATTACATTCAGGCAGCCTCATCTATGGGAATAGGTTTAGCGTTTGACCCATTTGATACAGAACAAAAATGGAATGACAGGCCTACTTGGCAAAAGACAATTTTAATTATTCACTTGGCATTGGTTGCAGCAATGTTTGGGTTTGGCATAGGATTAAATAACAAATAGACTTTCTGTCAACTTGCAGGAAGTTCAATTCTTCAATTTCCTGATAGTAACATACTCAATCATCGCATTATAGCCGCATCTTTCGTTTGTAACGGGAGCAAAAAGCACCACGAAAGTGGTGCTTTTTTCATTTAGGTAAATTTCAAGTAATTGATTTAACTTTCCCTTTAATTTTATAGTTTTGCAACATGAAAGTTAAGCAAGAAGATTTATTTAAAAACGTGATTTCGCATGCCAAAGAGTATGGGTTTATTTTTCCATCAAGCGAAATTTACGATGGGTTGAGTGCGGTATATGATTACGCACAAAACGGAGTGGAATTAAAGAAAAATATTCGCGACTATTGGTGGAAATCGATGGTGCAAATGCACGAAAATATTGTGGGAATAGATGCTGCAATTTTTATGCATCCAACCACATGGAAAGCTTCTGGTCACGTTGATGCCTTTAACGACCCATTGATTGACAACAAAGATTCCAAAAAAAGATACCGTGCAGATGTATTGATTGAAGACTATTGCGAAAAATTACATCAAAAAGCCTTAAAAGAAATTGAAAAAGCCAAAGCTCGATTTGGAGAAGCTTTTGATGAAGCTCAATTTGTATCTACCAATCCAAGAGTAGTAGAGTATTACAGCCGAAAGAAAGCTATTTTAGAGCGAATGGCCAAAGGTTTGGATACTGGTGATTTGGCAGATGTAAAAGCATTGATTGAAGAGTTGGAAATTACTTGCCCGGAATCGGGATCTAGAAACTGGACAGAAGTTCGTCAATTCAACTTAATGTTTGGAACCAAACTTGGGGCAAGTGCAGAAAATGCCATGGATTTATATTTGCGTCCGGAAACTGCACAAGGAATTTTTGTCAATTTTTTAAACGTGCAAAAAACCGGTAGAATGAAAATTCCATTCGGAATTGCACAAACCGGAAAGGCATTTAGAAACGAAATTGTAGCCCGACAGTTCATTTTCCGAATGCGTGAATTTGAACAAATGGAAATGCAGTTTTTTGTGAAACCCGGAGCGGAAATGCAATGGTATGAATACTGGAAGGAAACTCGTTTAAAATGGCATTTATCCTTAGGTTTAGGGGCTGAAAATTACCGTTTTCACGACCATGAAAAATTAGCACATTATGCCAATGCAGCTGCCGATATTGAATTTAATTTCCCGTTCGGATTTAAAGAATTAGAAGGAATTCACTCCAGAACCGATTTTGATTTAAGCAGCCACGAAAAGTTCTCCGGTAAAAAATTACAATATTTTGATCCTGAAGAAAACAAAAGCTATGTTCCATACGTGGTAGAAACTTCGGTTGGTTTAGATCGTATGTTTTTGGCTGTTTTTTCCAAAGCTTTACAAGAAGAAGTTTTAGAAGATGGTTCTACAAGAACAGTATTAAAATTACCATCGGTGTTAGCACCTACCAAAGCAGCTGTTTTACCATTGGTTAAAAAAGATGGTTTGCCAGAAGTTGCCAAGCAGATTATAGAAGATTTAAAGTGGGATTTTCAGATAGCTTATGACGAAAAAGATGCGGTTGGAAGAAGATATCGGAGACAGGATGCTCTGGGAACACCATTTTGTATTACCGTAGACCATCAAACATTAGAAGATCAAACCGTTACTCTTCGACATAGAGATAGCATGCAACAAGACCGTTTACCAATAGCCCAGTTAAAAGAAATTATTGCAAACGAGGTTTCTGTTCGTTCTTGGTTGATGCGAATGAATTAACAGCATAATAAAGTAACTAATCTTTTAGGTTAGTTACTTTATTATTTATTAGATTTATTATTTGTCCATTGAATAGAAGCTTGAATCATAGCATCAATTTTTGATTCGTGTTGGTAAAATACCATGTCACCATATAACTGCTTTACCATTGCTTTTTCTAAACTTTTTTTCCATAAATCTAATTCTAATATTACCTTAGGGTCTATGCCTTGTTCATTTAAATAGCTTTTCACCTCCACTAAAAAGTAATTGTTAGATTTTAAAAAAGAGGATAAATTTTGATAACCAACACCATCTAATGGATTGGTGTGTTTTTCATAAATGTAAAATGCCAAATGGTCAAAAAAGCTTTGGTGTTCTAGCATCCAAAAACTATGGGAATTGAGGTTTTTGTCTAACCCAACAAAAACATCTGGCACAATGCCTCCACCTCCATATACAATTTTCCCTTTTTTGGTTTTAAATTTCAAACTGTCAGCTATAGCAATTGCATCTTTTTCGTATAATTCTCCTTTATGAAAGCGTTCTTGAAAATCATTAAAATAAGCTTCGGTGTTTATAGAATTGTAAGGCTTTTGAATGGATCTTCCGGAAGGGGTGTAATATTTTGCAATGGTTAATCTAACCACGCTACCATCTCCCATCTCCATATCGCGTTGTACCAAACCTTTTCCAAATGAACGTCTCCCAATAATCACTCCACGATCGTTGTCCTGAATAGCACCTGCAAAAATTTCACTTGCCGAAGCAGAATTCTCGTTAATCAACACTACTACTTTTCCTTTTTCAAATAAACCTTTTGAGGTTGCAATGCTTTTTTCTTCTCTTCCGTTTTTGGTTTTGGTAGAAACAATCAAATCCCCTTCAGGTAAAAACTCGTCTGCCATTTTGATGGCTTTGTCCATATACCCACCAGTATTGTCTCTTAAATCAATTACAATGCTTTCTTTTGGTGTTTTGGTAAGTTGTACCAATGCTTTTTGAAATTCTTCATAAGTACTTTCTGAAAATCTACTGACTTTGATATAGCCAATTTTTGGTGCTATTTCTAAGGCTACTTCCACACTTTTTAGTGGGACAATTCCTCTGTTAATTTTTACCTGAAAAGTTTTGTTCTCTTTTTTTCTGAACAGTTTTAAAGTTACCAAAGTACCTTCTTTCCCTCTTAATTCGTTGTAAATATCTTGGGTGGTAATTTTGTTTCCAAACAAATTCTTGCCATTGGCACTTAAAATTCTATCACCTGCCATGATTCCTTTTGCTTCACTTGGTCCACCAGGAATTATTTTAGTAACAGTTACCGTATCTTTTAAGCGATAAAACTGCACACCTATTCCCACAAAATTGCCTTTCATGGATTCGTTTACTTGAACAATTTCTTTTTTTGAAATGTATACCGAATGTGGATCAAGCTTTTCTAAAATTTCACTTACAGCAACATCCACAATAGAATCGGTATTTACAGAGTCTACATATTCTCTTTCAATAAAATCTAATAATTTATTGAGCTTATTTTTAGGGGTAGTTTTACTTTGACCCAATGGGTTGGAATTGGTATTTAATTGCAATCCAAGCAAAATTCCCAAAGCAAGAGCTCCGAAAATTGCCAATGGCCAATAAAGTTTAAAAAAAGATTTCATCAAAATCAGTTGTTATCAATCTATACTCAAGTATTCCACTTCCACACCTGCTTTTTCTAAAAAATCTATGCCACTAGTATCTTTGTATTTTTCGGCATAAACCACACGAACAATTCCTGCTTGATGGATTAATTTGCTACACTCTTTACATGGAGATAAAGTAATATACAATGTGGCATCTTTACAAGATTGTGTTGAGGCAGCAACTTTTAAAATGGCATTGGCTTCGGCATGCAACACATACCATTTGGTGTAATGTTCTTCATCTTCACAGGCATTTTCAAAACCTGTAGGAGTACCGTTATAACCATCGGAAATAATCATGCGGTCTTTGACTATGATTGCTCCTACTTTTTTTCGCTCACAATAGGAGAGTTTTCCCCATTCAGCAGCCATTTTTAAATAAGCCAGGTCGTATCTAAGTTGCTTTTCTTTTTTCATTTTATATAGCTAATTCCACTACAATAGGGCAGTGGTCAGAATGTTTTGCTTCTGGTAATATATAAGCTCTAGATATTTTTTCTTTTAAATTATCGGTTACCAAATGATAATCAATTCTCCAACCTTTGTTGTTGTTTCTTGCATTGGCTCTATAACTCCACCAACTATACTGATGAGGTTCTTTATTAAAAAATCGGAAACTATCGATGAATCCAGATTTTATAAATCCATCTAACCATTCCCTTTCTTCAGGTAAAAATCCCGAAACAGCAGCATTTCTAATCGGATCGTGTATGTCGATAGCTTGGTGACATATGTTATAATCTCCACCAATTACCAAATTAGGAATTTCCTTTTTTAATTGGTTTATGTATAATTGAAAGTCATCCATGTACTGAAATTTGTGCGATAGCCGCTCTATGTTAGTACCAGATGGCAAATACAAACTCATTACGGAACCCTCATCAAAATCAGCTCTCACATTTCTACCTTCGGCATCCATGTAGGCAATTCCAGTTCCAAAAACAACATTTTTTGGTTCTGTTTTGCTTAAAATAGCTACGCCACTATAGCCTTTTTTTTCTGCAGAAAAATAGTATTGATATGGGTAACCAGCTGCTGCAATAGCTTCGGTTGGAATTTGATCCTCAGTAGCTTTGATTTCTTGTAAACATATCACATCCGGGTTAGCTGCTTGTAACCAATCTAAAAAGCCTTTGGTGATGGCAGCTCGAATGCCGTTTACGTTATAGGAAATAATTTTCATGAAAAGTAAGTAGTTAAACAACACTAAGTTTAGTGTAACAAATGAATTTAAAAAACTTTAGATAGGCAAGAAAACAACGATAAGAATTTCCTAAAACAAGTAAATATTAAATTATTTGATTGCTTTTACACTTCCTTCCGGAACCCAGCCAATCATATCTTCTGAAGCTACAATTTTGTGCCAACCATCCATGCTTTCCAGTAATTTAATTTTACTGCCTTCGTGCAATTCAAATGCTTTGTTGGAAGAACCATTTGGTTCGTTTTTAACATCTAAAGATGCACTAAAAACAATGGCAAATGTTTCGGATTGGATCCGATTTTTTTCCCATTGGCCAATAACAATACAACTTAATATTCCAAATCCGGAAATAAACATGCAGCCAAAAAAGATTCTTTTAAGCCAAGAGTTTGCACTCCATTGATATAGGAAAAAGCCTAAGACAAATAAAAAACTCCAAATAATTGCAAAATAACCCCAAGTGTTGTGGTGAAATCGCGAAGTAAATGCGGCAATTATTTTATCTATTCCTACAGAAGTAAATCCCGGAAGTTCATCAATGGTTTTTTGGTTGGCAATTTTTAGGTTGTTTTGAATGTCTTTGTCATTTGGACTCAACAATAAAGCTTTTTCATAATAAAAAATAGCAGGCCCAATTTTACCAATTTTATAATAGCTATTAGCCAAATTAAAGTATAAATCGCAAGAGTGTTTTTTATCTTTTAAAATACTTTCGTAATACAAAATGGCTTGCTCAAATTGCCCTTTTTGGTAGGCATCGTTTCCTTTCTGAAACACATTTTTAGCTAGCAATAAATTTCCAGCTAGTAAAATAAAACCAAATAGTAACCAAAACTTTCTCATGATGATTTGATTTGTTTTTCCATGTTACTAACACATTGTACAGCTTGTTGGTAATCATTTGCTACATCGTTGTTGCTAAAAGAAGCATAACGTGCCATTTCACAGTTTTGCATCAATTGAAAGAAACTTTGTTGGGTTTCTGCTAGTACTTGTCGTTCTTGTAACAAAAGTTCCAAATTGGCCTTGCTTAAGTCGGTAGTTTCTACTTTTAGTTTTGCCTTTAAAAAGTTGTGTAAACTTCTTTCCAATGCTTCATAAAACATCGAAGTGTTTTGCATCGATTTTTGTGCTTCCGACAAATATTTTTTAGCTAATCTTTCTTTTTCTCTTCTACGATTACCTACCACATCTGCTGCCAAGTTTTCTTTTCTTTTACGAATAAAAAGGAAAAGAGGAATCAGTAAAAACGGACCAACCAATGCACTATAAAATTTCCAAGAATCTATAAATTCAGGTTGGTTGGTTGGGGTTAGTTTGGTTGCGGTATGGATAAATCTAAATTGTTCAGAAGTTACTACAGGTTGCTTGCTTTGGTTGTTGGATACAGCTGCTATACTTCCACTTCCTTGGGTGACTTTTATTTCTATAGGTTGACTCGTGATGGTTTTGTAGGATTTGCTTGCCAAATCAAAATACACAAATGTCAAAGGTTGAATCACAAAATTTCCTGGAGAAGTTGGCACCAAAGTGTACCTGTCTGAAATTTCTCCTTGCATTCCCTGTAAGGTAGTTTCCACTTTTTCTTGAAACACAGGGTCATACATTTCAATAGCATTTGGCACTTTTAATTTTGGTAACTTGAAAAGTTTTAAATTTCCATTGCCTTTTGCTTTTACAATTAATTCCAACGATTCTCCTGTTTGGACATCTTTTTTAGTAATTTCAGTTAAAAACTGTAAATTTCCTACAGCACCATCAAATTCAATAGGTGCATTGCTAGGAAGTGTTTTTACGGAAATATTTCGTTTGCCAGTAGTAGCTTTTATGACATCTCTTTCAAACAACATTCTGCCCCAAAAATCTCTTTTATTGGTTGGAACAAGCACGTCAAATTCCAAAGTTAATGGTTCTATTTCCAAACTGCCATCTTTTTGCGGATATAAAATGGTTTTACGCAAAACCACAAATCGAGTTCTTTTCCCTTGATAAGTTCCTTCTTCTATTTGCAGTTGCTTGATGTCCATATGCTGACTCCAAAAGTTTGGGTACTTAGGCTTGTCTAATTCTCTCCAATTTTCAATTTGAATATTGTACCCAAAATACAATTTATAAACTACATTAATTGGCTGGTTTAAATATGGGGAAGTGTTAGATACTTCTGCAACCAATTGCAACTCGTCATTCAAGTCAATTTGAAAGTCGTTTGGATCTCTTGGTCTTTCTACTTCGTTGGTAACTTCAATGTTAATTGGATTGCTTTTAAACTTTTGTCCGTTGTAATCGACACTTGCCGATTTGATGGTAATTTTTCCTTTGCGGGTTGGTGCCAAAATATAGGAGTATATTTTTTTGAAACTCCCTTTGCCATTAATCCATGATTGGCTTACCGTTTGGCTAGGGCCACTGTAAACTTTAAACCCTTCAAAATTTGGAGCTTCAAAATGATCTCCATCAAAGTTCATTTCAAAGTCGATTCGTAATTTGTCGTTAAAAGGCAAGCTTGTTTTGCTGACTTTTGCTTCCAATTGTGCTTGTGCAAATAGCAAATTCATCCCTGCCAAAAACAAGATAACGCACCAAATAGGGGTTGATTTTATCTTGTATGTAAAGTAATGAAATGCAGTCATTTAATTTTAAAATTGGGTTACAATGTTACACATATTTTTTGTGGTGTCCTGCTAAGACTTTACTAAATTTTACCATTCTTTTTCTTGCTTAATTACCCTGCCTTGGGCTTTTTTGGCATTTACTTTTTCTTGGGTTTTCTTTTCTTCGTTATTTACTGCCTCTAACAAGTTTTCCAATTGTTGCTTTTGTTGGTCTTGTTTTGGGTTTGGGGAGTCATTTTTATTTTGATCGTTATCTCCTTTGTCTTGTTTGTCTTGCTCTTTATTTTGGTCGGATTTATTGTCTTTATTCTGTTGATTTTGCTGATTTTGTTCGTTCTGTTGGTCTTGGTTTTGGTTGTCTTGTGGAGGAGGGGGATTGTTTTTTAAGTACAATTTTGCCAAAGCATAGTTATACCTAGTTTCTTCGTCATTCGGGTTATTTCGTAAAGCATTTTTAAATGCTTCTACTGCATTTTGGTAGTCTTTTATTTGCATCATAGCATTGCCCATATTATGGTAAATTTGATGCTTTTCTTCTTTTGTTTTGGCTTTTTGTAAAGATTTAGTAAAATTTTGCAACGATTCTGCCGGATATTTTTGACGATAAATTGCATTTCCCATATTGTATTCCGGGATTGCTCCATTCACATCTACGTGGGAGGATATTCTGTAATTTTTTTCTGCTTCTGCATATTTTTTTTGTTGATAGGATTTATTTGCCTTTGGCAAATTTTTATCTACTACTTTTTTGGTTTCTTGCCCTAGCAACAAAAAACCAAAAAGCAAAAATATCCAAGCTACTTTTAGTGTCATCTTTTTATGGGTTTATCGTTGAATAAATTCCATTTAGCAAGCCATGATGTTTTTCTTTCCAATAAGAAAACATCTATCAAAATTAGAAAAAATGCGATTGCTAAAAACCATTGGTATTGCGATTGAAAATCTGTCATTTGGGTACTTTCTCTTTCTGTTTTTTCGATAGTTGCAATTTTTTTGGTAACGTATTCTACCACTTCTTTGGTGTTATTTCCAAGGATGTATCCTCCTTTGGTTTTATTGCCTATGTTTTCTAAAATGTTCTGGTTTAATTTGGTGATAACTACTTCGTCATTTTTATCACGAATAAAGCCAATGTTTTGTCCCTTTTCTTTTACCGGAATAGGGCCTCCATTTTCGGTACCGACTCCAATGCTAAGTATTTTAATTTTTTTTATTAAGGCAGTTTCCAAAGCGGTTTCTACATTGTCTGAATGGTCTTCTCCATCTGAAATTAAAACGACTAATTTATTGGTAGCATTGCCTTGGTCAAAGTAGTTGCTACTTTGTTCAATGGCTTCGTCTATTGAAGTTCCTTGGGTAGAAATCATGGTTGGATTCATGCTTTGCAAAAACATTCGTGCCGCATTGTAATCAGAAGTAAGAGGCAAAACAGGGAAAGCACTTCCGGCATACGCAACCATACCGATGCGATCGGTTTGAAGCTGTGTCATGATTTGCGAAACCAATTGCTTTGATTTTTCTAATCGATTGGGAGCAATGTCTTCTGCTAGCATACTTTTGGAAACATCAATGGCAAAAACAATATCTATTCCTTCTCTTTTTATTGTTTCCATTTTCGTCCCTATTTTCGGGTTTACCAAAGCAATTGCAATAAAAACAATAGCCAAAATCCAAAGGGTAAATTTGATCCAAATTTTGCCGTTGGAATAGTTTGGAACCAATTTTTCAAACAAAAAAGCAGTTGCAAATTTTTGTTGCCGTTTCTTTTTCCACCAAATATGTAAGAAAAAAAGTGCTCCAAAAATTGGAATCAATAGTAAGGTAAGCAGGTATTTTGGTTCGTCTAATTCAAACATCTTTTAGTGTATAAATCCTCTAAAAACACTGATTTTTAATAACATTTCTAAAGCTAAAAATGCCAATGCTAACCAAAGCCAAGGACGATATTTTTCGTTGTAATGAAAAAATTTTTGTTCGTCAATTTCTGTTTTTTCTAGCAAATCAATATCGTCATAAATGCTTTTTAACGATTGGTTACTGGTTGCTCTAAAGTATTGTCCGTCTGTTTTTTTGGCAATACTACGCATCAATTTTTCATCAATTTCTACTGGCATTTTTCTAAAAAGCAATTCACCATTTGCACCATAAGCATAAGGAAATTCAGCCAAACCATTGGTTCCAATGCCTATGGTGTAAACTTTAATGCCATATTCTTTAGCAATATCTGCAGAAGTTTCTGGTTCAATAAATCCGGCATTGTTCACGCCATCAGTCATTAAAATTACTACTTTGCTTTTTGCTTCGCTATCTTTTAAACGGTTGACGGCAGTTGCCAATCCCATGCCAATCCCAGTACCATCTTGTAATACGTTGTCGTATTTGGTGTTTTTGATCGCCTCCAACACAATGGCTTTATCACTAGTTATTGGAGTTTTGGTGTAAGCTTCTGCAGCATATACTACCAAACCAATTCTGTCGCTCATTCGGTTGTATACAAACTCAGAGGCTACTTTTTTTAGGGCTTCCAAACGGTTTGGTTTTAAATCTTTTGCCAACATACTACCCGAAACATCAATGGCCAACACCATATCAATCCCTAAAGTAGTTTTATTTCTTTGGGTAATGTCTACTGTTCTTGGTCTGGCTAAAGCAACTATCATTGCAGCTAATGCCAATAACCTAAGTACAAATAAGATTGGTTTTAGTTTTGCTCTAAAACTTCCTACTTTCGGAAATCCGCTTAAACTACTGATTTGTAAGGAGGCTTGCTGTTTGTGGTATTTCCAAATGTACCATGCAACCAATAATGGAAATAATCCAAACAACCAGAAAAACTCAGGATTTAAATAGGTAACTCTTTCTATCATGGGCTTTTTCTTAGTTCGATGGATTTCAACATTTTTTCTGCAATCGCTTTTCCGTAGGTATCCTCTTCTTGATAAACTAAGGTAAACTGCTGGATGCTTTGTTCTTGTTGGAATAAATACATTTCGTATCTACAAGTTACCTGTTTTCCAGATCCAGGTACTGCAAATCTATACGTTCCTTGGTTTCTTTTTCCGGTAGTTCCTTGTCCTAAATTAAAATCGTCTGTTTTTACCAAAAGAGTAGAGGCACCTAATTGCTCTAAAATTTTTAATTCACTTTCTAAAATGGCATCGTTTAAATTTTCCTCTGGTTTGGTTTTTAAGAAAGTAGTTTTGATTTGCGTAAAAAATAAACTTTGCAAACTTCCCATGGTAAAGGAGGTTTGTTCCTGAATGATACTTTCTAAGGTAGGTGGAATTTTTATTTCATTTCTTTCCAACACTTCCGGGCTTGAAATTCGAACAGCAGGAAAACCATAATCAGAGGTGATCCATTCTTTTTCCAACATTTTTTTGGTGCTAGATCCTAATAGACCAAATCCGTTGGTAAACCAAGCAAAACCAAAAATTATTAAAACAACTGCAGCTGTGGCAATTAAAATATAATTTGTTTTTCCTTTTTTTACCTTGGCTGCTTTTTCTTCTTCCTCTTCTGGTTTTTTAGGCAAAGCTTGGTGGAAACTTTTTACAATTTCCTCCATTTTTTGTTTGTCTTCTTTAATTTCCAATATAAAAGGTTGTGATTTGGCAAATTTTACCAAATCGGCTTGTTTTAAAATCTTTTCTAAGTTCTGCAAAAGCTCCTTGCTAAAGGGATATTTTTTTTGTTTTACCACTTGTTGTAGCAAAGTCATTAACTCGTTGGTGGTACTTTCCATAGCCGGAATTTCGAGCGATTCTTCCAGGTAATTTCTAGTAATATCGGTCATTTCCGAATAAAAAGTTTTGACTTCTCCTTTTTCTAATAATTTCTTTTGGTCTAATTGTTTGAGTAATGCCAATGCTTTTTCAATCGGAGTTTTATAGATGATTTGTCCCGACTTTTTGAACAAATAATATTCCCATCCTTTTTTTCCTGCAAAAAATAAAAGTACCAATGCCAAAAGGACTAACAGCCATTTCCACCAATTGCTACTGGTTTTTGGAGCTTCTAAAATATCTTTAATGTCATACAAATGTTGCTTTAAAGTATCTACTGCTACATTGGTAATTTCTACTTGCAAACTATCACTAAAATAAGGTTTTTGGTTGATAAAAACTGCCAATCGAGGAATGGTGTAAACTCCGCTATCGTATTGGGTGATGCCATATTTTTTTACCAATTCGTATAAAGCTCCTTTTCGAAAGGTATCTACCGGATAATTTTCAATTACCTCTAAATTTCCAATCATTGGTATTTCCGGAAATTGAACTTTGCTAAAAGTATCTATTTGGGTTTGGAGTTTTAAATGGATAAGTTTTCCCAGTTTTACTTTGGTGCTATCTACCGAAGTTTGAATTTTATATTGTTGCGAAAGCACACTTTGGCATCCAAACCAAAGGAAACAAATCCAAAATAAAATTACAGTTTTCCCTTTCATTAATTTCGCGCTTTAAAGTAACCTAATAATTTTTTTACGTAGCTATCTTGTAAGTTAATGGTAATGCTGCCACATCCGGCTTTGTTGAAACTATCTTGAAATTTTTGCTGTTGCGATGCAAAAAACTTTTCAAATTCCATTCTAACTTTTTTAGATCCTGTATTTACCCATTGCGATGCTCCTGTTTCGGCATCTTGCATTAAAACCAAACCTACATCTGGGAACTTTTGTTCTTTTGGATCGTAAATTTTAATTCCGGTAACATCGTGCTTTTTTCCAGTCATTTTTAAGGCATGATCGTAAGAATGATGGTCAATAAAATCAGAAACCAAAAATACGATAGCTTTTTTCTTTTGCACTCCCGCTAAAAATTCAAGTGGTACCCGAATATTGGTTTTTTTACTTTTTGGTTGAAACTCCAACAATTCGCGAATTATTCTCAATACATGCGATTTTCCTTTTTTTGGTGGGATGTATAATTCTATTTGATCGGTGAATAAAATCAATCCGATTTTATCGTTGTTTTGCGTTGCAGAAAAAGCCAAAGTTGCTACGATTTCTGCCACTGTTTCGCTCTTGGTTTGGTTGGTAGTTCCGAATAATTTGCTGGCACTCACATCTACCATCATCATCAAAGTAAGTTCGCGTTCTTCTTCAAAAACCTTTACAAAAGGTTCGTTGAAACGAGCTGTAACATTCCAATCAATGGCACGAACATCATCTCCAAATTGGTACGGTCTAACTTCTGCAAATGTCATCCCTCGTCCTTTAAAAGACGTGTGATATTCTCCCGAAAACAAATGATTACTTAGTCTTCGAGTTTTGATTTCAATTTTACGTACTTTGGCAAGAAGTTCTTTGGTGTCCATACTTTTAGTGATAAGTAATTAGTGAATAGTGATAAGTTTTGGCTGTTTACTATTCACTGCTTGCTATTTACTTTTAAGGAACTTCAATTTCGTTTACAATTTTGTTGATGATTTCAACAGAAGTCACATTTTCAGCTTCTGCTTCGTAAGTAATTCCAACTCTGTGACGCAACACATCGTGTACTACTGCACGAACATCTTCCGGAATTACATAACCTCTTCGTTTGATGAAGGCATAGCATTTGGCTGCAGTGGCCAAGTTGATACTTCCTCTAGGGGAAGCTCCGTAACTAATCAAAGGTTTTAAGCTATCCAAACCGTATTTTTCAGGGAAACGAGTGGCAAAAATGAGATCTAAAATATATTTCTCAATTTTTTCATCCATGTACACCTCTCTTACGGTTTGTTGTGCTCTCAATATTTGATCAATGCTCACCACAGGTTTTACTTCTTCTTTGGTGTTGAGTAAATTCTGACGCATTACCATTCTTTCTTCTTCCATTTTAGGATATTCAATCACCGTTTTCAGCATAAAACGGTCTACCTGGGCTTCAGGTAACGGATAGGTTCCTTCTTGCTCAATTGGGTTTTGGGTTGCCAAAACCAAAAAAGGTTTGTCTAACGTAAAAGTGGTGTCTCCAATAGTTACCTGTTTTTCTTGCATGGCTTCTAATAAAGCCGATTGCACTTTGGCTGGAGCACGGTTAATTTCGTCTGCCAAAACAAAATTGGCAAATACAGGTCCTTTTTTGATGCTAAAATCGTTTTGTTTGATGTTGTATATCATGGTACCAACCACATCTGCTGGCAACAAATCGGGAGTAAACTGAATCCTGCTGAAGCTTCCTTCCACGGCTTTAGATAGGGTATTGATGGCTAAAGTTTTTGCCAAACCCGGAACACCTTCTAACAAAATATGTCCTTGCCCGAGTAAGCCAATCAACAATCGTTCTACCATGTGTTTCTGACCTACAATTACTTTGTTCATTTCTAAGTTTAGTAGATCGATAAAAGCACTTTCACGCTCTATTTTTTCATTAATCGCTCTAATATCAAACGTTGGGTTATTTTGGTCCATTGCTTCCAATTTTTAATGCAGTGCAAATTGAAAATATTAACCTTTTTTACATGTTAACATCTCGTTAAAACTCGTAATTTTGGGAAGGGTTTGGCATATAATTAAGCATTTGTAAACAAATAGGCAAACACTTTGTTAAACATTAAAAACTTTTTGTTTTTATCCCTATTTTTAAATCAAAAATTCAAAAAATAAAGCATGCAACCATCTTTAAAATTACCGAAATCTGTTGTAGGAGTAATGCAATGGGGACAATGGGGTGCTAATTTTAGTACTTCTGAAATGATTTCCTTCATCCAAAAAGCGGTAGAGCATCAATTGACTTGTTTTGATCATGCTGATATTTATGGAGGACATACCATAGAAGAAGCTTTTGGAAATGCATTTTCAAAATCTGGTATTTCGAGAAATCAAGTTCAATTAATCACCAAAGCAGGAATTAAATATCCAACGGAGAGATTTCCATATTCCATCAAGCATTATGACTACGGGTATGAATATTTGATTCAGGTAGTTGATAGGGCTTTGAAAAATCTACAAACAGATTATATAGATGTTTTTTTATTGCACCGACCAAGTCCGTTAATGCAAGCAGAAGAAATTGCCAAAGCTATGAAGCAGTTGATGGCCCAAGGAAAGATTTTGCGATTCGGAGTTTCTAATTTTACTTCAACCCAAATGGCTTTATTACAAAAGCATATTCCAATTCATTATAACCAATTGGAGATTTCACTTACACATGACAATGCTTTAACTGATGGAACTTTAGATTATTTACAAACATTTGATATCCGGCCTATGGTTTGGAGTCCGTTAGGGACTTATTTTAAAGGGGATAACGAGCAAAATCAGAGGATAAAAAAGGTATTAATTGAATTAACCAACAAATATGAAGTTACCGAGGATGTATTGCTATTGGCATGGTTACACCAACACCCGAGTGGAATTATTCCGGTGTTAGGAACTACCAAATGGGAGAGAATTTTGAACCAGAGCAAAGCAAGTAATCTTACGTTAGAGTTAGAAGAATGGTTTGCGTTGTGGGTGGCAAGTAGAGGGGAGAAGGTGCCGTAAATTTGGAAATTAGATAATTAGAAAATGAGCGAATTAGCGAATGAAAATGAGGTTATAATTTGTATTGAATTTTAGGGATCACTATTCACTAATCACTAGTAAACACATGATCAACAAACGTCTTTTGATTAAAAATTTATTGGCTCATCATGATGAGTGTAGTTTTTATGACAAAAAGCGACAGTTGAATTTGCATACCAAAGAAGGAAAAGCCAAGTTTTTGAAACACATTTGTGCTTTATCAAACTCGAACCCCGGAAACAATAGTTATATAGTAGTTGGGGTGGAAGATGAAACCAACGAAGTAGTTGGAGATGATTTTTTTGACGATAGTCGCATTCAAAATTTAGTGAATGCCTATCTAGAAAACGCACCAAGAATTTTATACGAAAATATTCCATTTCCTAATTTACCTAAAGATAAAGTGGTTGGCTTGGTAACCGTTAGGCCAAATCCCAAAACTTCTTATTTTAAAAAAGGAATTCATACTATCCCTGCACATACCGTTTTTAAAAGGGTTGGAAGTAACTCAGTGCCAACGGAAGAAAAAATCCCCTACAACAAAACCAATATTCCGATGGTAGTGCAAATGGAAAACCAAGCTAGGAATAGCATTCGGTTAACCTTGGATGGAGTGGTGGATTTTATGATGCATTCGCACAAAGACATGCAGCCAAAATACAAAGTTTTTAAGGAGTTGTTTGTGGTTTGTTGGGCTGGGATTTCAAAAAAAATTAGAGGACAAGAATTTTTGAGTAGGGTAGATATTTTTTTGGTAAACGAGCAAATCAAGCTGTTTTATTCTGCTTTAGATGTAGTGACTATTAACTATGACCAAAATAGTTTTGTGATTACGGAATATGTTCCTTTAGGGTTGCATGACCAAACAAGTTTATATGCTTTGGAACAAAAGAAAATTTTATTTTTTGACAATGGATATTACAAGCTCGAAACTGAATTTTTGTTTGATGCCCCGCAATACAACAAAAAAATGTTGCATCATATTTACAATGCCATGCTTTCCATATTGCAAAAGTTAGAAAAACAACAAACATTGACGGTTGCAGAGGCAAAAGATATTTTGCATTTACCTTCGATGCTAATGATTTGCTATTGGAATGGATTTGAAAAAGCCAAACAAATTTTGATAGATGCCAAACCTTACTTAAAAAAATACCAAGAACTTACTGTTTTTGTGCATTTTAAAGAAACCATGCGTATTTTGAGAAAGATGAAGTATGATGTAATTTAATCTTAAGTATGCCTTAAATCTTTTATCACTTTAAAAGCAACATCTACTTCTTCTTCAGATACAATAATGGTAAATTCATTGGTGGTAGAAATGACTTCGTTAATCACAACTCCTTCCCAGGCCAATCTTTGAAAAATATAGTAATACACTCCAGACGTGCCTAAATTTTCGTGGGGTAGTTTTACTGAAATACTTGCCAAGTTGTCCATTTTTTGTAACAACCTTTCTCCAACAAAATGTTTTTCAATATAGCTTTCTAAGCTTGAACTTAATACAATATTAGTTTCGTTAACTCCTCTTGAGGAAGTGTAAAAGAATTCTGATAAATCTTTAATGTCTGCCAATAAAGATGCTTGTTTTTCTAAAATACTATCAGATATAATAAATGTATAATCGGATAAATTTGATCGAACAGTGATTTCACCTAGTTTTTTAACCACTTTGATAATTTTATGGTTTACTCTAAAATCTAATTCTTCAGACAACCTTTTTAAAGCCATTACTACCGCTCCTTGACGAACATCTTTTCCTAGGTGTTGTTCTAATTCAGGCATCATTACTCTTGCTAAAGAAGTTAAGTTAATAATTCCTTGGGAGAGAGCAGTGAGTAAAAAAGGCTTTGTTTTGATGTAGTGTTCTACAACAGATGCAATAGTTTTCATGAGTTTAGTAGTGTTGTTGAAATAACAAAAGTAAAAAAATTGAAACAAATTGTTAAGAAAAAAACACAAAAATCACTGTTTGTGAAAATTTAAAAAGATTAGAAAAAGCTAATTTTTCCATTCCAAACTTTCCATAATTTTCAACATGTCTTTTTTAATATAGTCAGATGCAGGTAATAAGGAATCAAAATTAGGTTTGGCGTAAAAATATATGGTCCCGGTTACAAAGTGCTTTAAACTATCAGTTGCATAGAATTGTGTGTTACTTGCAGCATTTCCCCCTACATCATAAAACATTCCGTATACGTTTCTTTTTTCATTAATATATAATTGTTCACTTATTTCATCAGCTTTTATTACGTGTTTATAGGTGAGCTTTTGAGCATCTCTTAATAAGTCCTTTAAATTGTTTTGTATGGGCTGATAAGTAAGATATATTGTTGCTTTCATTTTTGGGTATTGTAATTGTACATCACAATTTCCGATTGTTTTGGCAATGCTGTTGGTATTAATGTTTAAATCATAACATTTTCCACGCCAAGGATCGTATTCTTGTACTGGGTATTCTAATTTTAAAAAAGCTGGAGGTTTGGGTAAAGTATCTTCCGGAAATAAAAAATAAACCAGACCCCCTAACAAAACCAATACCATTAAAATACCGATTAATTTTTTGTTCATTTATTATTTACTTTTATTTTTTTGAACTATTGACTATCTTCAGCTAAAGTAACTTTGATTTGTTTAATGCGTTTATTATCAACTGCTTCAATGGTAAATATATGCTGTTTGAAGGAGATTTTTTGTCCTTTTTTAGGCAAGGCTGCAAAAATTTCTAAAATAAATCCAGCCAGAGTTTCTGCATCTCCTTTGTGTGTTTCAAAATCATCTTCTTCTAAGCCAGTAATGCGATAAAAATCTTTTAAATTTATTTTCCCTTCAAACAAAAAGTTTCTTTCATCAATTTGGGAATAATTCAAATTTTCATCGTCAAATTCGTCGCTAATATCTCCCACAATTTCTTCAATAATATCTTCTAATGTTACCAAACCAGAAGTACCCCCAAATTCATCTACTACAATGGCTAAGTGATTTTTCATCGATTTGAATTCTTTGAGTAAATCATCTAACTTTTTGTTTTCTGGAATAAAAAAGGGTTCTCTTATTAACGTATTCCAAGCAAAATTATTTTGATTTAAATGAGGTATTAAATCTTTGATATACAAAACTCCTACAATATGGTCTAAAGATTCTTCGTACACCGGAATTCTGGAATATCCTTTTGCAACAATCACGTTCATTACTTCTTTAAAAGTTTGATTAATTTCTACACCAAATACATCAATTCTAGGGCTCATTACTTGGCTTGCTTCTGTATTGCCAAAAGAAACAATTCCTTCTAATATTTTCTGCTCTTCTTCGCTGGTATTTTCGTTAGAGGTTAATTCTAATGCCTGGGATAATTGGTCAATTGAAATGGATGTTTTTTGGTTGCCCAATTTATTTTCTATCCACTCAGAAACCCTAGTCAAAGGAGCACTCAAAACACTAAATAACTGATTTAAATAGTGGGTTGGATAGGTCATTTTTTGGGCAAAATACAAATTGTTTCTGCTGGCATAAATTTTCGGTAAAATTTCACCAAACATCAAAATTAAAAAGGTAACTACGATTACTTCTAAAGTCCATTGTAACCAGTTTAGAGTGATATTAGCAAATAAAGGCTCTTTAATTAATGCGAAAACCAAAACAATGCCAACATTTACAAAGTTGTTCGCAATTAAAATACTTGCTAAAAGTTTTTTGGGATTTCTAAGTAGCTGTTCTAAAACTTTACCTCTACTTAGGTTTTCTTCTTTGGCACTCTCCAAGTCGGAGTTGTTTAATGAAAACAATGCAACCTCAGTACCAGAAATAAACGCAGAACACAATAAAAGTATCAGGATGATAATGAATCCTATCCAAAATGTAGAATCGAAAGTGGCTTGTAATAATAAACTAGGGGGTTCCGAGTCCAAAATAAATCAATTAGTTAAACTTCTTTTTGGCAAAAATAAACAATTCTATCCTTCTGAGGTAATTGTTCCGCTTTTCATGTCGGAAGTATCTTTTTTAATGTTTAAAAACATAAATTCGGTAACCTGAATTTCGGTAGTGTATTTTTGTGTGCCATCTTCTGCTTGCCATTGTCTTGACTTGATGCGACCTTCTACATAAATTTTATCTCCTTTAGAGAGGTATTTTTCACACAACTCTGCTGCTTTGTTTCGCACTACTAAATTATGCCATTCTGTAGAAGTAATTTTTTCGTTGGTAGATTTGTTAATGTAAACATCATTGGTTGCTAAAGGAAATCGACCAATGCAGTTTCCTCCTTCAAAATAATGCATTTTTACGTCATCTCCAAGATGACCAATTAAGATAACTTTGTTTAATGTGCCTTGCATGGTAGGTAAGTTTACAACCAAAATTAAGAAAAATAGTTGATGTTTTGGCTTTTTTTTAACAAAATCAATTTATAGTAGTTTTTGCATATAGTCATAAATGATTTTTGGCATTGGCAATTGATTGGCTTCTTCTAAACGAAACATTCCATCTATTGGAGAATTTAAGAGCACTTTTATAAATCTTACCTCTAATTCTTGGTGGGTGAGTTTGTGTTTTACCATAGGTTCTGTCCATTGCAAATCCTGAACTTTATTACTCCATTCAAATGAGTTGATTTTTGAGGTGAGATGTTCTATTTCCCAAGGAGTATCTTTTTCTACCAACAAAAATTCATACATCCCAGCCCAAATATCGCTTTTATCTCTTTTAAAAAGAGCAACATTTCCGTGTAAATCTTGCAATACCAAATACAAAAAGTGTCTTTTTTTAGTTTTTAGTTTTTTTATCTTGATTGGTAGTACATTTACTTTTTGGTTTGCCAATGCCCAACAAGAAGTATTAAAAATGCAATTTTCGCATTTAGGTTGGTGCACAGAACAGTGTTCACTACCAAACTCCATCATCGCTTGGTTAAACAAATCGGGTTGTTTAGGGTCCATCAATTCTTTGGCAACAAAGGTAAATTCTTGCAATGCTTTACTGCTTGCAATATTAGTTTTAATGCCCAAATATCTCGACAATACTCTAAACACATTTCCGTCTACTACCGGAACAGCTTCTTTAAATGCAAACGAGGCAATGGCGGCTGCAGTATAAGGGCCAATTCCTTTTAGTTGTATTAAATCTTTGTAATTATTTGGAAAATTTCCATGAAATTTTTGATGGATAATTTGTGCAGTATGGTGTAAATTTCTAGCTCGTGAATAATACCCCAAGCCTTGCCAAAGTTTTAAAACTTGTTCTTCCGATGCATTTGCCAAATCTTGGACGGTTGAAAAATGCTCTACAAATCGTAAATAGTAGGGCAAACCTTGCGAAATTTTGGTTTGCTGTAAAATTATTTCCGAAAGCCAAATATGATAAGGGTTGGTGGTGTTTCGCCAAGGCAAATCCCTTTTGTTTTGTAAATACCACGTAATTAATTTGTTAGCAAATTCTTTTGACTCCATAGTGTAAGTACAAAATTAGCACATTATTTAATTAAAATTTAGAGGTTTATAATTGATTAATCGTTTTTTTATTTCATATATTTGCGGTCTCAAAAAATAAACTATAACTTAATTTAGAAAGAACATGACGAAAGCGGATATCGTAACCAAAATTTCTGACAGATTAGGACTTGAAAAAGGAGATGTTCAAGCTACTGTAGAAGCATTTATGGAGGAGGTAAAAAACTCATTAGAAACCGGAAACAATGTATACTTGAGAGGTTTTGGTAGTTTTATCATCAAAACTAGAGCAGAGAAAACCGGTAGAAACATCTCAAAAAATACTACCATCAAAATCCCTGCACACAACATTCCAGCATTTAAACCTGCAAAAGTATTTGTGGAGTCTGTAAAAACTAAAACAGAGGTTGCTTTTTAACAAAATTTGATTTATTAATCCCTTAAATTTCACCCTATGCCAAGTGAAAAAAAAAGAAAAAGACATAAAGTAGCTACGCACAAACGAAAAAAAAGAGCGAGAGCTAACAGACACAAGAAGAAAAAGTAGGTCTCCTACTTTTTTCTTTTTTACGTTCTTTGAAAACGGAAACTCGAGCCATGAGTTCCCACAGGTAAATAAAGTTACCTGAATCAGGATAAGAATTATGTTCTAATCCAAAAAATATTGTTGAATCCATCCACGCGTGTTTTGTTTTACAAAACTGTTTGGAATAAAATTTACATTGTGAATAAAGAATTAATCATCCGATCTAGTTCTGATGCTGTAGATTTTGCCTTATTAAAAGATGGAAAACTAATCGAATTGCACAAAGAAGAGGCTTCAAAGTCAAGTTTTCAAGTAGGAGATATTTTTATCGCCAAAATCAGAAAACCGGTAGCCGGACTCAATGCAAGTTTTGTAAACCTAGGGTATGAAAAAGACGCTTTTTTACATTACCACGACCTTGGTCCAAACTTAGCCACTTCTTTAAAATTCACCAAACAAGTAAGCTCAGGTAAACTCAAAGATTTTTCACTCAAAAATTTTCCTTTTGAACCGGAAATTGACAAAGACGGCAGCATTGTTGACGTGATTAGTGCCAATCAATCAGTATTGGTGCAAATTGTTAAAGAACCAATTTCAACCAAAGGTCCGCGTATTAGTTCTGAAATTTCCTTAGCCGGGAGAAATGTGGTACTAGTACCTTTTTCTGATAGAATTTCGATTTCGCAAAAAGTAAAATCCAAAGAAGAAAAAGACCGATTAAAAAAATTGGTACAATCCGTTAAACCAAAAGGATTCGGGGTTATTGTGCGAACAGTAGCCGAAGGCAAAAAAGTAGCCGAACTAGAAAAAGATTTGCAACAACTGTATGACAGATGGATTGCAATGTGTAAGAAATTACCAACTGCTCATCATCCTTCCAAAGTATTAGGAGAAATTAAAAAATCGTCCTCTTTAATCAGAGATTTATTTAACGATACTTTTACTTCTATCATGGTAGATGATGAAGAGTTGTACCAAGACACCAAGGAGTATATTGCTGAAATTGCTCCTGAAAAAGAGAATATTGTAAAGCTTTACCACCAAAAGGACTTGCCATTATTTGAAAAATACCACATCGAAAGACAAATTAAAACTTCGTTCGGAAAAACCGTCAGTATGAGCAAAGGTGCCTATTTGATTATAGAACACACCGAAGCGTTACACGTAATTGATGTAAACAGCGGAAACCGCTCTAACAAAGCTTTTAATCAGGAAGACACTGCTTTAGAAGTTAACTTGATTGCAGCAACAGAAGTTGCTCGCCAGTTGCGATTACGTGATATGGGAGGAATTATTGTGGTAGATTTTATTGACATGCAAGACCCGGAACATCGCAAAACCTTATACGATCATTTACGTCAGGAAATGAGCGATGACAAAGCAAAACACAAAATATTACCACCCAGTAAGTTTGGTTTAATTCAAATTACCAGACAAAGGGTTCGTCCGGAAGTAAATATTGATATTCAAGAAATTAACCCGGACATGGGCAATGAAATTATCGAAGCTCCGATACAAATTATCGATAAAATAGCTTCGGAAGTTGAAATGCTTAAACACCACAAACGATTAGTACTTAATGCCCATCCGTTTGTGGCAGCTTACCTAACCAAAGGTTTTCCATCCTTGCGTTCTAAATGGCTATTAAAACACAAGAAATGGGTGAAAATTATACCTAGAGATGCTTACAAATTTTTAGAATATCATTTCTACGACAAACAAGGAAATGTGTTAGTTTAAAAAGCCTAAAGCCCCGTACTACCTAGTATGGGGCTTTTTTTTTATTTTTTTATTTAAATGGCGTCTATTTCTTCACCAACTTCCCTGTTTTCCAACCTTCTGAAGTTAACATTTTTATCCAACAAATACCAGTTGGGATATGAGTAATATAAATAGATTTTTAGTAAAAAGTTTCTATTTGTTGTCCTAACTTACTCCAAATTTCTCTTAAAATTAAATTTTCCTGAAAATTCATTACCGATGAGGCAGATTTCATTTTTGCTTCCACAATACTATCTAAATCCGCTTTGATTTGAAAAAAGCCAGGGTGTCAAAAAATGCAAATAGGATGTAATTAGAATGTTAAATAGCTTTAGTATTTTTAATGTATGAGAAATTGCACCAGAAAGTATTCAAATACAGCCATTTGCATTCAACTTTTAATTGGTATATTATGTGAAAAAAATACATAGGGATGCCCAAAATATTCTGTATTTTTGCTAAAATTTTTACAACATATGTTACAATTAACGGTTATTCGCGAAAATAAAGAGGAAGTCATTGCCCGTTTATCTAAAAGAAACATCGATGCCAAAAGTTTGGTAGAAAATGTTTTGTCTTTAGATGAAAACAAAAGAGTAATACAAACCCAATTAGAGGAGTTATTGGCAGAGTCTAATAAAATTTCTAAAGAAATTGGGCAATTGATGAAATCCGGAAATAAAGAAGAAGCCGAAGCATTAAAAAATAGGACTACTGAAATTAAGTCGACTTCTAAAGAATTGCAAGACCAAGTAAATACTTTACAAGAGCAATTAGCCGAAGAGTTATATAAAATTCCAAATACTCCTGCTGCCATAGTACCTAACGGAAAAGATGCTGAAGATAACGAAGTAGTGCACGAAGAAGGAGAAGCACCACAACTAGGAGCAGAAGCACAACCACATTGGGAGTTGGTTAAAAAATATGACATCATCGATTTTGAATTAGGAGTAAAAATTACCGGAGCTGGTTTTCCGGTGTACAAAGGAAAAGGTGCCAGATTACAACGTGCCCTAATTGCTTACTTTTTAGATAAAAACACCCAAGCTGGTTATCAAGAATACCAAGTGCCTCATTTGGTAAACGAAGCTTCTGGTTTTGGAACAGGGCAATTACCTGACAAAGAAGGGCAAATGTACCATGTTGGAGTAGATGATTTGTATTTGATTCCTACTGCGGAAGTTCCGGTTACTAATTTATTTAGAGATGTGTTACTTCAAGAATCAGAATTGCCAATTTTGTGTACTGGATATACCCCATGTTTTAGAAGAGAGGCAGGCTCTTATGGGGCACACGTAAGAGGTTTGAATCGTTTACATCAATTTGATAAGGTAGAAATTGTACGATTTGAAAAACCTGAAAATTCCTATGCAGCATTGGATGCAATGGTAGAACATGTAAAAGAAATTATGCGTGAATTAAAATTACCTTTCCGAATTTTGCGTTTGTGTGGTGGAGATATGGGCTTTACATCTTCATTAACGTATGATTTTGAAGTATATTCTACCGCTCAGAACAGATGGTTGGAAATTAGTTCGGTTTCTAATTTCGAAACCTATCAAGCCAATCGTTTAAAATTGCGATATAAAGATCAAAATGGGAAAAATCAATTGGTGCACACTTTAAATGGTAGTTCGTTGGCATTGCCACGTGTACTGGCTGGTATTATCGAAAATTACCAAACTCCGGAAGGCATTGTAATTCCAGAGGTGTTAAGAGCATATACTGGGTTTGATATCATTAATTAAAAAGAAAAGTAAATTTTTTATATCCTGAAAAGTGCGTTGATTCGCACTTTTTTCTTTACAATCGGTTAAAATTAAACTCGAGCTTTGTAGGTCGTATTATTTTACCCTACATTAGTACAAATATTCACACTTTTATGACTCGTTGGATAGGTATCATTTTGTTTTTTATTTCGTTTTCGGTATTCGCTCAAAACGAGCAATTGGCCATGATGTATCTAAACAAAGGAGAATTTGAAAAAGCATTGTTGGCTTATCAAGATTTGTACAAATCGCAGCCTACCAACAACAATTTTATGCTAAAAGTGGTAGAGTGTTACCAACAACTCAATCAGTTGGATAAATCCAATGAAGTATTGCAAGATTATTTTAAAAAATTCAAATTACCACTCATGTATGTAGAGATTGGGTATAATTATAAATTACAACAAAACGAAAGTCTTAAATCGCAATTTTATGATCAAGCATTAGATCAAATAAAAAAACAATACAACAATGTGTATCAAGTAGCCCAATCGTTTGAAAAAAAGGTTGAATTAGATTATGCTTTAAAATCCTACCAATTAGCACTCCAAACGGAGCCATCCGGTAGGTTTAATTACCAAATGGCTTTGCTACACGGACAAATGGGTAATATGGAATTAATGATTGAAAAGTTTTTAGAGGAAGCCTTTCAATTTCCTGAAAGTCAACCTATGGTGCAAAACCAATTCACCCGATTTATGGATGATGAAAACGAAAGTGATTTTAATGCGTTGCTCAGAAAAAATTTGATTTTAAAAACACAAAAAAGCCAAGACATTTTTTGGAACCAGTTTTTGAGTTGGTATTACGTGCAAATTCGTCAGTATGACAAAGCATTTGTGCAAGAAAAAGCTATTTACAAGCGAAATCCAGAAAGTTTTTACAATATAGTTGACTTGGCTGAAATAGCAGCAAAAGAGGAGGATCCAAGTGCGGAGTCCATCTTCCAATTTATTTTACAAAACACTACAGATGCGGAGTTGGTTGTGCAGTGTCATCATTTTTTATTGAACTTAAAAATGGAACTAAACCAAACTCAGGATTATCCGAAAATACAAAAACAATTTCAAGAGTTATTCCAACAGTTTGGCCAAAATGAACGAACCTTGGCTTTAATGCAGTTACAAGCAAATTTTGAGGCTTTTTCATTACAAAACACCAAAAAAGCCAAAGAAATATTGGAACAATGTTTAACTTTTCGATTAAACAACAAACAGCGAGCAGAGGTTAAGATGGATTTGGCAGATGTGTTATTGTTAGAGGAAAAATTCTCTATAGCATTGTTGCAGTATGCTCAGGTGGAGGAAGACATGAAAGGTGATGTTTTAGGCCAAGAAGCCAATCTTAAAATGGTAAAAACAAGTTTTTACCAACAAGACTTTGAGTGGGCTTTACAACAGTTTAAAGTATTAAAATCAGCACATTCGCAACTTATTGCCAATGATGCATTGGAAATGTTTTTGTTATTAAGCGATAACAATCCGTCTGATAGTTTGCAACTAGCATTAAAACAATTTGCCAAAGCCGACTTTTTAGCCTACCAAAACAAGCCCATCCAAAGTATTGCAGCCTTTCAAAAAATTATACAGGATTTTACAGAAGATGAAGTTTTAGATGATGTACATTATCGTTTGGGAACCGTTTTTATGGAAAAGAAGAAATTTCAAGAAGCGGTGTCGCATTTTGAAGTAATTTTGCAGAAATTTCCTGAAAGTGTTTATAGAGACGAAGCGTATTATTATTTAGGAGAAATTTATTACAAAGAATTGCAAAACCCTATAAAAGCTCAAAGCTATTATGAGCAGGTGATTATGCAATATCCGGATAGTATTTATTTGGTAGATGCCCAAAAGAGATTTAGGGCCATTAGGGGAGACAAAAATTGATTAACATGATTATTTACAACGTTACCGTGAATATTGAAGAATCGATGCACCACGAATGGTTGCATTGGATGAAAACCAAACATATTCAAGAAGTATTAAATACCGGAAAATTTATTTCTGCCAGACTTATTCAAGTTTTAATTGAAGAAGAAATGGGAGGGGTAACTTATGCAGTACAGTACTTAACAGATAGTAGAGAAAAACTCGAAAGTTATTATTTAATAGATGCTCCAAGGCTAAGAGAAGAAGGAATGAAAAAGTTTGGAGATAAAATGGTGGCATTTAGAACCGAATTGCAATTGGTAGAAGATTTTTTGCCACAAAACTAATTTCATGAATAAAGTAGCACCCAAAAAACATTTAGGGCAGCATTTTTTAACCGATTTAGATGTCGCTAAAAATATTGCAGATACCATCACCCCAAATTCTCCCAAAAATGTTTTAGAAATAGGTCCTGGTATGGGGGTGCTCACCCAGTTTTTATTATTGCAAAACAAACATGTAAAAGTAGTAGAAATAGACAAAGAATCTGTTGCATACCTAGAACAGCATTTTCCTGCATTACACTATCAAATTATACCCAAAGACTTTTTAAAGCTAGATTTCCATCCTTTATTTTCAGGTGAACCATTTGCAATAATTGGCAATTTTCCGTACAATATTTCTACACAAATTGTTTTTAAAGCCATTGAAAACAGACAATTGGTTCCAGAGTTTTCCGGAATGTTTCAAAAAGAAGTTGCAGAGCGAATTTGTGAGAAAAAAGGCAGCAAAGCTTACGGAATTTTATCGGTGCTCACCCAAGCATTTTACCATTGCGAATATTTATTTACGGTAGGGGAACAGTGTTTTAATCCGCCTCCAAAAGTAAAATCGGGTGTCATCAAACTTACCCGAAAAGAAAAATATACTTTGGATGTAGATGAAAAACTATTTTTTCAAGTGGTAAAAACTAGTTTCAACCAACGCAGAAAAACTCTTCGAAATAGCTTAAAATCCTTTCAATTAAACGATATTTTAAAAGAAGATAGTATCTTTGACCTCCGTCCGGAACAACTTTCCGTGGAACAATTTTTGGAACTAACCCACAAAATTGCGAATAATGGAGTTCAAAATCAACAATGAGTTAATTACTCAAATCCAAAAACTCATCGCCGAGAACCTTGAAAAAGAGTTAATTATTCTCTTTGAAGAGTTCCATTATGCGGATATTGCCGAAATCATGGAGGAATTGGAAATCCATGAAGCAAGCTTTATCTTTAACTTGTTAGATTCCGATAAAACTGCCGAAATTCTTTTGGAGTTAGAAGAAGAAACGAGGAACAAAATCTTAAAAAGACTTACACCAAAAGAAATTGCAGAAGAGTTGGTAGAGCTTTCTACTGATGATGCTGCAGATATTATTGCCGAACTCCCTGTAGAAAGAAAAAACCAGGTTATCTCCGAAATGGAAGACGTGGAGCATGCCAAAGATATTGTGGAGTTATTGCGTTATGACGAGGATACTGCGGGGGGTTTGATGGCAAAAGAGTTGGTAAAAGTAAATGAAAATTGGAATGTACTTACTTGTGTAAAAGAAATGCGAACCCAAGCAGAATATGTGGTTCGAGTACACTCTATTTATGTAGTAGATGACGAAAATCGACTAAAAGGAAGATTATCGTTGAAAGATTTATTGACAACTTCTACCAAAACGCCAATAAAAGATATTTACATCCCTAGAGTAGATTATGTAAATGTGGATACCAAGGATGTTGAAGTGGCACGTATCATGCAAAAGTACGACTTAGAAGCCATACCAGTGGTGGATGAGTTGGGTAGATTAGTAGGTAGAGTTACTATTGACGATATTGTGGATGTGATTAAAGAAGAAGCGGATAAAGATTACCAGTTGGCCGCAGGTATTTCACAAGATGTAGAAGCAGACGATAGTATTTTTCAATTAACCAGAGCGCGTTTGCCATGGTTGGTGTTGGCTTTGTTTGGTGGGTTGATTGCGGTGGAAGTTTCTAGTAGTTTTCAAAGTGCCATGGACCAATACAAAGTATTGTACTTTTTTACCCCATTAATTGCTGCAATGGCTGGAAATGTAGGGGTTCAATCGAGTGCCATTATAGTTCAAGGTTTGGCTAACAACACCTTAGGAGGTACTTTATGGCAACGATTAATAAAAGAAGTTTCATTAAGTTTATTAAACGGGTTATTATTGGCCTTACTGCTTTTAATAGGTAGCCATTTTGTAGTTGGGGTGGAGTATATTATCGGAATTACGGTTGCAATATCTTTAGTAACAGTGATTGTTATTGCTTCTTTAATTGGCACTTTTGTTCCCATCACTTTAAACAAATATGGGATAGATCCAGCATTGGCAACCGGACCATTTATAACCACTAGCAACGATATTTTTGGTATTTTTATCTACTTTACTATTGCAAGAATTATCCTTGGATTTTAAATAATTAAAACTTTATGTTGCAAAAAAAAGTATTGCATTTAGATACCAACCATCCCTTATTGTGGGAAGGATTGCAACAACTTGGTTTTGAAAATGAATTAGACACCAAATCTACCAACGAGGAGGTTATCCAAAAAATAGCTTCTTATCATGGTATAGTAATCAGAAGCAGATTTACCTTAGATGCCACTATTTTAAAAGAAGCCAAAAGTTTAGAATTTATTGCCAGAGTTGGTGCTGGTTTGGAAAACATCGACCAAGAATTTGCTAAGAAAAATAACATAACTTTAATAGCCGCACCCGAAGGCAATTGCAATGCAGTAGGAGAACATGCTTTGGGTTTGTTGTTAAACTTAATGAATCATATTTATAAAGGACACCAAGAAATTAAAAATGGCATTTGGCTTAGAGAAGAAAATAGAGGAGAAGAAATAGAAGGAAAAACCATCGGAATTATTGGGTACGGACATACCGGCAAAAAGTTTGCAAAAAAATTATCTGGCTTTGATGCGGAAGTTATTTTTCACGATATCCAATCTGGTTTACAAGATGCCTTTGCCAAACAAGTAACTTTGAAAGAATTACAACAAAAAGCCGATGTCATTTCCTTACACGTTCCTTTAACTGAACTAACCAAGCATTTGATAAACAAAACATTTATTGAGGAATGTAACAAAGCATTTTGGTTGCTTAACACTGCAAGGGGAGCTTGCATACAAACCCAAGATGTGTTAGATGCTTTAAATATCGGAAAAATTAAAGGTGCAGGTTTAGATGTATTAAAGTTTGAAAAAACTTCTTTTGAAACCATTTTTGAACAACCAAATGAGCTGTTGCATCAATTGATACATCACCCAAATGTCATATTAACACCTCATATTGCTGGTTGGTCTCATGAGAGTAACATAAAATTGGCACAAACCATTGTCCACAAAATCAAAAAGTTATATTTTTGAGGTACAACCAATCAAACAATAATAGTATGGAAGTTAATCAACCAAAGGAAACGTGGAACCAACCCGCAACCCAAGATAACAAAAAAATTGCAGCAGGAATTTTTGCATTATTACTTGGAGGGATTGGAGTTCATAAATTTTATTTAGGGTATACCACTGAGGGTGTAATTCAAATTGTATTAAGCTTAGTAACGTGTGGAATAGCTGGAATTATTCCTTTCATTGAAGGAATTTTATATCTAACCAAAACCGATGAAGAGTTTTACCAAACCTATCAGGTCAATAAACGTGGTTGGTTTTAATATTGTAAAAGGTGGTATACAAATACCACCTTTTTAGTTTTTATTAGGTATTAAAAACGAGAAAAAATTATTTTTCCAAAGCAAATCTTCTTGCAACTTCATTCCAGTTAATTACATTAAAAAAGGCTTCAATGTAATCTGGTCTTCTGTTTTGGAAATGTAAATAATAAGCATGCTCCCAAACATCTAACCCTAAAATTGGAGTACCAGTACATCCGATTTCAGGCATTAATGGATTGTCTTGGTTAGCAGTACTACAAACCTCTAACTTTCCACCCGGATGTACACATAGCCAAGCCCAACCAGAACCAAATCGGGTTGCAGCAGCTTTGCTAAACTGGGCTTTAAAATCAGTAAACGAACTAAAGTCTCTATCAATAGCAGCAGCTAACTCACCAGTTGGTTCTCCACCACCATTCGGACTCATTACTGCCCAAAACAAATTGTGGTTGTAAAAACCACCGCCATTGTTTCTAATCGCAGCATTGTTCATGTCTAGGTTTATTAAAATATTTTCGATAGTTTTACCTTGCATATCTGTTCCTTCAATAGCTACATTTAGGTTGTTGGTGTAAGCAGCATGATGTTTGGAATGATGTATTTCTATCGTACGTGCATCTAAATGAGGTTCTAAAGCATCGTATGCGTAAGGTAAAGAAGGTAATTCAAAAGCCATAATACACTTTTTTTGTTAAACAAATTTTCTTCAAAATTATACAATTAACTTTGGTTGGTAAAAATTTTATTGTTAACAGCATCTTAATTTAAGCAGAAACATGTCAGATAATTTTCTCATTTACACCGCATCAGCTGGTTCTGGAAAGACTTTTACTTTGGTAAAAGAATACTTGAAAATTACTTTGACCCATCCTACAGAAGATGCTTACCGCAAAATTTTAGCCATTACTTTTACCAACAAAGCGGTTGAGGAAATGAAATCGAGGATTTTAGATATTCTATTCGAACTTTCCAAAGAAGATTCTAATAAAGTAGCCAACGAAATGTTGCAAATGATTGCTGAGGAAACTGGGAAAGATTTGCAACAATTAAAAACCAAAGCAAAAACGGTTTTTCAACATATTTTACACCACTATGGGAGTTTTGAGGTAGCAACTATTGATAAATTTACCCATCGTATCATCCGGTCATTTGCAAACGAACTTCAGTTAAACAACAATTTTCAGGTGCAATTAAACTTTGACCCTTTGTTAGAGCAAGCTGTAGATCTATTATTAACTGAGGCAGGAGAAGAAAAAGAATTAACCGAACTTTTTTTAGATTTTACACTCAATAAATTAGAAGAGGATAAATCATGGAACATTAAAAACGATTTTTTGCTCACTGGTAAAATCTTACAATCAGAAAACCATATTGAACAACTAAAAAAATTAGATGGTATTTCCTTACAAGATTTTAAAAAATGGCAAGTCAAACTTAAAAAATCTATTCCTGAACAACAAAATCAATTGGCTGTTTTGGTCACAAATTTTATAGAAATCCTACAACAAAACATGCCATTAGAGGATTTTTCCAGAAAAACCTTTCCAAATTTTCTACAAAAACTAATTCTAGGAGATGTTTCTGATATTACCAGGTTTGAAACATTAGATGACGTTACCATCAATAAATCATCTAAACACGAAGTAATTTGGGAAGGCTTAAAAACACAATTATCTCAAGATTATCAAAAAATCAAACAATTGCAAAGAAGCATCGCTTTTACTGCTAAAATTTTAAAAGATTGGACCCAAGTTTCTATTTTAGCAACTTTAGATAAAGTGATTAACGAGTTGCAAAAAGAACAAAATATTTTACCAATTAAAGAGTTTAATAAAATCATCAACGAACAAATTCAAAACCAACCAGCACCTTTTATTTATGAGAAATTAGGAGATAGGTACCAACATTTTTTTATCGATGAGTTTCAAGATACTTCCGAATTGCAATGGAAAAATTTAGTTCCGCTAATTTCTAATGCGTTAGATTCAGAAGATGCCAATCAAATTGGAGGAAGTGTGATGTTAGTGGGTGATCCAAAACAATCTATTTACCGATTTAGAGGTGGTAAAGTAGAGCAAATGATAGGGTTGGTTAAAGAGGATAACCCATTTAAAAATCACACCAAAAAAGTGGTGAATTTACCAAGCAACTTCAGAAGCTTTCAACAAGTGGTAGCTTTCAATAACAATTTTTTTTTGTGGATGTCTGATCAATTTAAGTTAGATAAATATTCAGAGATTTATAAAAGTGCTACTCAAATACCCCAAAAAGTGGAAAAAGGGTTGGTTGAAATCACCTTTTTAGAAGATGAAGATAACATCCAAGAAGCCTATTTGCAAAAAGTAAAGCAGCACATCGAAGAGGCATTGCAACAAGGATATCAGTACCAAGATATTGCGGTTTTAGTGCGAAAAAATGCAAGCGGGCAATTGGTTGCAGCCTATTTGATAGAACAGCAAATTCCCATCATTTCTTCTGACTCGTTAATGATAGGTGCTTCTCAAGAAGTTAAAATCCTTTGGAATTTTGTTCAATACATACAACAACCACAAAACGAAGAAGCTAAAACAACATTGTTGGAGTATTTTTCATCTTTTGTACCTACGTTTCCAAAACACGACTTTATTTTTTATGGTAAAAACTTAGTAAAACTTGAAGAATTAGAGGTTTATTTGAACCAACACCAAATTGTAATTAATCTGCAAGATTTACCTACAAAATCTATTTATGAACAAGCAAGTTATTTTGCACATCATTGGTTAAAATTAAAACAAACCAATGCTTTTGTACATTACTTCTTGCAAATGATTTTTGAGTGGAATGTATTGCAACAAAGACCTTACCACGAAGTAAAGGAGTTATATGAAACAGAAGGGTATAAAAAAAGCATTCCATCCAACGAAAATGAAAACGCAGTTAAAATCATGACTTTTCACAAGGCAAAAGGGCTAGAGTTTCCTGTGGTGATCATTCCGTTTTTAGATTATAAAATTTACGAACACATCGAAAAATTGTGGATTAATACCGAGCAAGTGATTCCGGAAGTCCCTGTAATGCTAGTAAGTGCATCCAATGATACAGAACAACTTATAGGAGGATTAGATGAAAAAAATCCGGTGGTTTTAAGCAAAGAAGAACACTTATTAGATGCCATTAATGCCATGTACGTAGCATTTACCAGAGCAAGAGAGCAAATGCATATCATTACACAAGTGAAAAAGACCAATAATGGAGTTTCAGAAGGTTACATTTCAAGTTATTTATACCATTATTTAACTAAAAACTCTAATGAAAACTATTTTGTTTTTGGAGAAAAGGTTTATCGTGAACCAAACTTACATACTTCCTCAAAAATTGAAAATCTTGCATGGACACAAACTTCTCCATGGACTCATAAAATTAATATAACCACCCTTGAAAGTAGGTTATGGGCTTCTGAAAAAGGAGAGGAACGTAGATTTGGTAATGTGATGCATCAACTGCTCTCAGAAATTAAAAATGAAGATTCCATTAAAATAGTTTTACAAAAAGCAATCAGAAAAGGATGGATTACACTATCTCAAAAAGAGATTTTTGAACAAAGAATTCAAGAGGTAGTAAACCATCCTGAATTAAAAGATTATTACCGAAAAAATTCCAAAACTTGGAACGAAAGAACGATACTAACCCCAAGCCAAAGTTATATTCCAGATAAAGTGGTTTTTCTAAACAACCATGAAGTGGTATTGATTGATTATAAAACCGGGAAACCATTGCCAAAACACCAACAACAGCTACATGAATATGAGAATTTATTACATCAAATGCAGTTAAAAGTGGTAAAAAAAATATTGGTATATTTAGGAGACCAATGTAATGTGATAACTTTGTAGCATTCAATTTTAAAAAGCAAAATAAATATATCATGTACGGAGCAATTAAAGAATATTTACAAAACGAATTACAACAAATTGAGGAACAAGGATTGTTCAAAAAAGAAAGAATTATTACGTCTCCACAAGGAGCAGAAATTACTTTAGATAGCGGACAAAAAGTTTTAAACTTTTGTGCAAATAATTATTTAGGCTTGTCTTCTCATCCAGAAGTGGTTCAAGCTGCCAAAGATGCCTTAGATTCGCATGGTTTTGGCATGTCGTCTGTACGATTTATTTGCGGTACCCAAGATATTCATAAAAAGTTAGAAACTACTATTGCGGATTTTTATAGTACAGAAGATACCATATTGTATGCAGCAGCATTTGATGCCAATGGAGGTGTATTTGAACCCTTGTTAGGAGAACAAGATGCGATTATTTCAGATAGCTTAAATCATGCTTCGATTATTGATGGAGTTAGGTTGTGTAAAGCAGCCAGATATCGCTATGAGAATAATAACATGGAAGATTTGGAAAAACAATTGATTCAAGCCAATCAAAACGGTGCCAGATTTAAATTGATTGTTACTGATGGTGTTTTTTCTATGGATGGGTTGGTAGCTCCGCTAGATAAAATTTGTGATTTGGCAGAACAGTATGATGCCTTAGTGATGGTAGACGAATGCCATGCAGCAGGTTTTATTGGTGCAACCGGAAAAGGAACGTTAGAAGCCAAAAATGTAATGGGTAGGGTTGACATCATAACGGGAACCTTAGGAAAGGCTTTGGGAGGAGCCATGGGGGGTTATACCACCGGTAAGAAAGAAATTATCGAAATACTTCGACAAAGATCTAGGCCTTACTTGTTTTCTAATTCATTAGCACCAGCTATTGTAGGTGCCTCAATTAAAGTATTTGAACTTTTAAAAGGAAACACCAAACTAAGAGATCAGTTAGAATGGAACACAAATTACTTTAAAAAAGCAATAAAAAAAGCAGGTTTTAATATTATAGACGGAGACTCAGCTATTGTACCAGTAATGCTTTACGACGCAAAAGTAGCACAACAAATGGCACAAGAACTATTACTTGAAGGCATATATGTAATTGGTTTCTTTTATCCAGTTGTTCCTAAAGAAAAGGCAAGAATTAGAGTACAACTTTCGGCAGCTCATACAAAGGAACAATTAGACAAAGCAGTTATAGCTTTTTCAAAAGTAGGTAAGAAAATGGGTATTATATAAATTTATTACAAGATAAATCTCCTTTTTTTAACCATAATTTTTGTTAATTGAATAAAACCACATAATTTTGCAAGAGTAAACTAAGAATTTTAAACAAATTAAAATTAATATGAAACATCTAAACAAACTATTTACAATTGTTGTTTTATTAGTAGGTTTAAACCTTCAGGCTCAAGACAACAACAATCCATGGGCTATCTCTTTTGGAGTTAACGCTGTGGATGGTGCCAGAATTAGTGCAGCGAATAAGTTAGAAGATCAGTTTTCTGAGTATTTAAATGCTAGTCAATTTTGGAGTATATTACCATCTGTATCATATGTAAATGTTACAAAACACGTTGGGGGTAACTTCTCATTTGGTGTTACAGGTTCTTTAAATAGGCTAACAAAATTTGCTTTACCAAAAGACCCTGCATTAGGAGATTATCCAGTAGTAAATCCAGGAAATTTAATGTATTATGGTTTAGATGGGGATATCAAATATAGTATTGGAACTTTTTGGAACTTTTTGGAGCCATCATTACACTTAGGAGGAGGTTACGTATGGATTGACAATTATAGTGCTGGTACTATAAATGGAGGTTTAGGAGCTAACATTTGGTTTAATGAAAATATTGGATTGTCTTTGAAATCAATGTACAGACATTCTTTTGAAGACAATAGATTAACAGAGGTTCCAACCCATATGCAACATTTTGCAGGTTTAATTTTTAAATTTGGTGGAAAAGATACAGATGGTGATGGAATTTATGACAAAGAAGATGCTTGTCCAGATGTACCAGGTTTAAAACAATTCAACGGTTGTCCTGATTCTGACGGGGATGGTATCCAAGATTCAGAAGATGATTGTCCAAACGAAGCTGGATCAGCTGAGTTCAAAGGTTGTCCAGATAGAGATGGTGATGGAGTGCCAGATAAAGACGATGCTTGTCCGGATGTTGCAGGTTTAAAAGCACTAAAAGGTTGTCCTGATTCTGACGGTGATGGAATAGCTGATAAGGATGACAGATGTCCAAATCAAAAAGGGGCAAAAGAAAATAATGGTTGTCCTTGGCCAGATAGAGATGGAGACGGGGTATTAGATAAAGATGACAAGTGTCCAGATGTAAAAGGACCTGCTTCAAATCAAGGTTGTCCTGAAGTTTCTGATGAAGTTGTTAACAAGTTATATGAATTTGCAAAAGTTATCTTGTTTGATACTGGTAAATCATCTATCAAATTTGAGTCTCAATCTACTTTAGATGCTATCAAAAAAATTATGAATGAGTATCCAAATGCAAAATTCAAAATTGAAGGTCATACTGATAGTACAGGTAAATTAGAAACTAACATGAGATTGTCAAATGAAAGAGCTACTATTGTTAAAGATTATTTAGTTGCAAATGGTGTTTCTGCTGAAAGACTTTCTTCGGAAGAATTTGGTCCAAACCAACCAGTTGCTGATAACAAAACTAAAGCTGGTAGAGCTCAAAACAGAAGAACAGAAATTAAAGTAATTAAATAATTTATCTCTATAAATTTTAAAAATAAACGTCCCAATTTGGGGCGTTTTTTTATTTTTAACCTATGGCAAAATTTTTACAGCATCTGTCTAATCAAATTATTGATAAGTATTTAAATGTACAGCCAAATTTGGTAATTGTACTTCCTAGTAAAAGAGCAGGGGTGTTCTTAAAAAACCATCTGCAAAGTCAAATCCATCAACCGGTTTTGATGCCATTAATCAAAACTATGGACGAATTGGTGTCGGAAATTTCCGGTTTAGATATTTTAGATGCAAATAATGTATTACTAGAGTTTTATGCCATATACTTGTCCAATTCTTCTAAAAAAGATGAGGATTCATTTGAGTCTTTTGCCAATTGGGCCAAAATTTTAATCAAGGATTTTCATGACATCGATCGATATTTAATTGAGCCAAATCAAGTATTTAATTTGTTGCAAGACATTGAAGTTTTAAAAAGATGGCAATTAGAGCCACAAAACAAAACAGACTTATTAATTGATCAATTGTATTTTTGGAGCAAATTACCTGATTGGTACCAAAGTTTATCAACTCAATTGAGCCGAAACAAAACTGCATATTCTGGATTGGCTTATCGCGTGGCTTGCAATTATTTAAAATCTTATATAGCAAATAACACCAATTATTACGTATTTGCCGGGTTTAACGCTTTTAGTACTTCTGAATCTAAAATAGTTCAAACGCTTTTAGACCATTCAAGTGCTTCTATTTATTGGGATATAGAACACTCTATTTTCGAACATCCTATGCATGAAGCAGGTTATTTTATCAGAAAAATCAAACAAGATTGGCCTTATTATAAAACCCACCCTTTTGAATGGGTGTTTCCAAAAGAAGATTCTAACCCAAATATTGAAATTATTGGAGCTCCTAAATTATTAGGACAAGCCAAAGTAGTTTCTGAAATTATTTCAAGTTTACATGAACTAGACTTACAAGATACTGCTTTAGTATTAGGTTCAGAAAGCATGTTATACCCGGTTTTGGAAAGTTTACCAACAAATATTTCGGATGTTAATATTTCGATGGGATATCCATTAACGCAAACAACCCTTCATTTATTGGTTAAAAGTTGGTTTAAGCTGCATGCCAAAGCAGTGCAAAATAAAAGAAAGAACCAGTCCTTTTATCATAAAGATTTGATTGAGGTTTTTGAAAACCCATGGATGGCTAACAATTCGGAATTACAAAAGATCAAACAAATTTTGTTAAGTCAAAATATAAGTTACATTTCTTCTGTTTGGATTGCACAAATTTCTGACGACAAATTGCTTTTACAACTTACCCAACCATGGCAAAATGCAAAGGAATTTTTGCATCGAATAAAAGAGGTTTTGCTTCAACTGCTTCATAGCAATACATTGGATGATTTATCCCTTGCAGCACTTTATTCGTTAATGCAAGTGTTAGACAAACTATTAAATGAAGAGGAATTGTTGAAACAAGTCACCCATCCTGAGTTTTTAAGCAAATTATACCTCGAAATGCTTTCCGAAGTTGCCATATCTTTTGAAGGACAGCCTTTAAAAGGATTGCAAATCATGGGAGTTTTAGAAAGCAGAACTTTGGATTTTGACACGGTGATTTTAACCAATGTGAACGAAGGAATTTTTCCGGCTTCAAAAAGTGCTCCTACTTTTGTTCCTTTTGACATTAAAAAACAATTTGGACTGCCAACTTATTATGAAAAAGATGCGGTTTTTGCCTATCATTTTTATCGTTTATTGCAAAGAGCAAAACAAGTTTATTTGGTGTACAATACCGATGCGGAATCTTTTCAGGAAGGATCGGAGCCAAGTAGATTTATCCAGCAACTACTGGTGAAAGGAAATGTAACTCATCGCATGGTAAAAGCACCAATTCCGATGTCAAATATACAGCCTTGGCAAATGCCAAAATCCGATTTACTCATGCAACGTTTGCAAGAAATTGCAGCGAAAGGATTTTCGCCTTCTTCATTAGCCTTGTATTTAAGAGACCCTAAAAAGTTTTATTACCAACGAATTTTATCTAACAAAGAAGTAGATGAAGTAGAGGAATCGATAGCAGCAAATACTTTTGGAACCGTGATTCACCAAACATTGGAAGAATTATATCGCCCTTTTTTAAACACTACCTTACAACCAGATTTGTTAAAAGACCAAAAAAAACTAATAGAGTCAGTTTTGCATCAACATTTTAAAGAAGTGTACAAAGAGGGCAACATGCAAACCGGAATCAATTATTTGGCTTTGCAAGTAGCCAAAAGATATGTGGAACGGTTTTTAGATTTTGAAATAGAACAAGCAACACAAAATCAAATAGAGTTGTTGTATTTAGAAAAAACTTTTCAATCAGTAATACCCATAGAAACCGCTAATTTTCCTGTGTATATTAGTGGAAATGTGGATAGAGTAGACAGATGTAACGGGAAAATTAGAGTAATTGACTACAAAACAGGAAAAGTAGAACCCGGAAATGTGACTATCAAGTCGGTAGATGATTTATTTACCGATGCTTCTCACGACAAAATTTTGCAATTGTGTTGTTATGTATGGATGCTACAAAAAGAGTTTCCGGGAGAGGAAATTAGTGCAGGAATTTATAGTTTTAGAGGATTGCAACAAGGTTTTTTAGAAGTTAGAGTGTCCACGGGATATCGTCAGTACAAAAGTATTCACGAGGATTGGGAGCAAATCACAGCCCAGTTAAAAATGTTGATAGGTGAAATATTGTTTCAAGAGCAACCTCTTCAAGAAATCAAGACCTTATAATAGTTCTTCCATTAAATGGAATAATGCAGTTTTGTTTTCCAACCAACTCATATGTCCGTCTGGGAAAGAATACACTTTAACATAAGGAATTTCTTTCAAAAATTCTTGCGATTCCATAGGCAATACAGGATCTTTTTCTCCCAAAATAACTTGAATTGGAACCAAGTTTTGATGGAGTAAAAAAGTACGATCTTTTCTAAATTTCATCCCTTTAATACAAGCGATGATGCCTTCGGCTGAGGTTTTTTGTGCTTCTTGTTTGATCCATTCTATTTCGTGGGCAAATAAAGTGCGACTATCTTCTGCAAATAAATTGGCTACTGCCATGCCCACATACAAGTATTTGTTTTGTTGTACAGCCATGATGGCTCTGTCTCTTAATGCTTTTCTTTCTTCATTATCACCCAAAGAAGTTGAGTTTAAAAGCGTGATTTTTTGTGCCAACTTTGGATATTTCTCTAATAATGCCAAAGCAATATAGCCACCCATCGAATGACCTACCAAATGAGCTTGGGTAATATTTTCTTTTTTCATTACCTCATGTACCATTTCAGCTTGAACTTCCATGGTAAATATGGGAGCAGAAACAGTGGTTTTTCCGTGACCTAACAAATCAATGGTAACCACTTGGTGACTTTTAGAGAGTAAATCAACAAATCCATCCCAAATAAAGGAAGCTTCTAAAAAACCGTGTAATAAAACCAACACAGGGCCACTTCCTTGGATTTGGTAATAAATTTCTCCGTTTTGAAAAGTTAACTTTCGAATCATTATTTTGCCATCAAACTTTCAATTTCCTCCACTTCAATCGGAATATTTTGCATCAAGTTAAATGGTGCTCCCGATGGTTGAATAACCACATCGTCCTCTAAACGAATTCCAAATCCTTTTTCAGGTATATAAATTCCGGGCTCAACAGTAAACACCATATTGACTTCCATTGGCAAATGTAGCAAGCCATAATCATGGGTATCCAAACCTAAATGATGCGAGGTGCCATGCATGAAGTATTTTTTATAAGCTGGCCAATCGGGGGTTTCATTTTGTACATCTGCTTTGTCTATCAACCTAAGCCCTAATAATTCGGAGGTCATGATTTTTCCAACTTCTACGTGGTATTCTTTCCATAAGGTGCCCGGAACCAGCATTTTGGTTGCTTCGTTTTTTACATGTAATACTGCATGGTATACCTTTTTTTGGAATTCATCAAATTTCCCAGATACCGGTATGGTTCTGGTCATGTCACTCGAATAATTGGCATATTCTGCGCCAACATCTAAAAGCAACAAATCTCCAGCTTTACAAACTTGGTTATTTTCAATGTAATGCAATACATTGGCATTGTTTCCGGAAGCAATAATTGGAGTGTAAGCAAACCCTTTAGAGCGATTTCTGATAAATTCATGTGCAAATTCTGCTTCAATTTCATACTCTGCCACGCCTGGTTGCACCATGCCTAATACTCTTCTAATACCTTTTTCGGTGATGTTACATGCATTTTGCAACAATTCGATTTCCTCTTTCTCTTTGATAGAGCGGATGTATTGTAAAATTGGATTTGATTTTTTTACCTGATGGGCCGGGTAATTTTCTTTCCACCATTTGATAAAACGAGCCTCACGGGTTTCGGTTTCAATTTTTGCTCTGTAATGCTCATTGGTGTTGATGTATATGGTGTCACAATAACTCATCACTTCTTTCAATACTTTTTCAAAGTCTTGCAACCAATACACACTTTTAATTCCGGAAACTTCGAATGCTTTTTCTTTAGTCAATTTTTCCCCTTCCCAAACTGCAATATGCTCGTTAGTTTCTCTTAAAAATAAAATCTCTTTTAAATGAGCGAAAGGTGCATCCGGGTATAACAACAAAATACTTTCTTCTTGATCTACTCCACTTAAGTAAAAGATGTCGCGATGTTGTGCAAAAGGCAACGTACTGTCAGCACTTACCGGATAAATATCGTTGCTGTTAAATACAGCCACACTTTTAGGCAACATTTGTTTTGTAAATTTTGCTCTGTTTTTTATGAATAATTCAGAAGAGATCGGAGTGTATTTCATGTGTCAATATTGATAAGATTGAAATAATAATAAAATGATTGTAAAGGTTGCATTCAAGTTCAACAAAGATAAATAATTCCTTCAGTTATAACTCTTAGCTTTGCTATACTGATGGAATATTTTATCTTGCATTAAATTAATGTAATATGAGGTTTCTTCTTTCAGTGGTTTGCATGCTTGTTTTTGCTGATCAAACTTTTTCACAAGAATTTAAAAATTTCCAATGGTTTGATGCCAATGGCAAAAAAACCACCACAGAAAAGTTAATTAAAGAAGCCTTAAAAACCGAAGTGGTTTTGTTTGGAGAATTCCATAACAATCCTATTTGTCATTGGCTGCAACTAAAGCTCACCCAAAGTCTTAATGCCAAAACCCGATTAATATTAGGTGCTGAAATGATGGAAGCAGATAACCAAAAAGTGTTAAACGATTACTTGAAAGGAACCATCACCCAAAAAGGATTGGATACATTGGCTCGTTTGTGGAGTAATTACAAAACCGACTACAAACCATTGGTTGATTTTGCCAAAGAAAACCAATTGCCATTTGTGGCAACCAACATTCCAAGAAGATATGCCAGTATGGTTTTTAAAAACGATTTTGCATCTTTAGTTGCTTTGACTGTGGAAGAAAAAAGTTGGATTGCACCATTGCCTATTCCTTTTGACATACAATTGCCAGGCTACCAAAACATGTTGCAAATGATGGGAGGGCATGCTGGAGAGAAAATGCCCAAAGCACAAGCCATTAAAGATGCTACTATGGCTCATTTTATTTTGCAAAATATACCAACAAATGGGGTGTTTTTGCATTTTAATGGGACTTATCATTCTGATAATTACGAAGGAATTAGTTGGTATTTGCAACAATATCGTAAAGGCACCAAAATAGTCACTATTGCCACCGTTGAGCAAAGTCAATTAAAACAGTTGGAAAAAGAGCATTTAAAAAAGGCAGATTTTATTTTGGTGATAGATCAAGACATGAACAAAACCTACTAAGGAAAATAAATTTGTTAAATTTCTATAGTTTTCTATCTAATTCATTGATTTTAAACGCTTGCAACACACGTTAATTCTTCTTTAAAATCGTTATAAAATTAAGAGTTTGGTTGTGGTTTTTTTTAAATCCATGTACATTTGTGATGTTTTAATAAAAACTATTTAAAAGCAAACCAACTTATGTCAAAGTCTGTTTTATTAAAATCCTCCATTGCCAAAAAATATTGGATGGCTTTTACAGGATTATTTTTGTGTCTGTTCTTAGCAGGACACTTAGCAGGAAATTTACAATTAATCTTCGGTACCCCTCAACAATTTAATGAGTATGCCAGATTTATGACTACCAATCCTGCGGTTAAAGTCTTATCTTACATTACTTACTTTTCAATTTTATTTCATGCAGTAGATGGTTTTTTGTTAACCATTCAAAATCTCAAAGCTCGACCAGTAAAGTATGTGATGCAAAAATCTGCTTCTAATAGCAGTTTTGCTTCTAGAAACATGGCTATTTTAGGAACCCTAATTTTGGTTTTCATTGTAACACACATGAGTAATTTTTGGGCAAAAATGCATTTTGACAAAAACATGCCATTGATGTCGGTAACCAAAGATTTTTATGGTGAGCAAAAAGAATTTGTTTTCTTGACTAATGGAAATCAAGTGCCATTAGATGCAGAGATTTTAAAGCAAAACAATTTAGAATTCAGAGGAGTAGATTTGTACAACATTTCTGACAACTTTAAATTGGCAAGTGCTTATAAAGATTTGCATAAAATCACTTTTGCCTTTTTTAAAGATCCAAAATATGGTTTGATTGCTACAATTGGTTATGCCTTGGCTATGTTGGTTTTGGCTTTTCATTTGTGGCATGGTTTCCAGAGTGCGTTTCAATCTATTGGTTTAACACATCCGGCTTGGAACCCAAGAATAAAAATCATTGGAATTGCATTCTCAGTATTAGTACCATTATTGTTTGCCATTATTCCAATCTACATTCATTTAGTAAAATAAAAAATACCATCTTATGATTAAGTTAGATGCCAAAATACCAGAAGGGCCAATTGACAAAAAATGGACCACCCATAAAAACAATTTAAAATTGGTTGCACCAAATAACCGTCCGAAAATCGATATCATCGTGGTTGGTACAGGTTTGGCAGGAGCTTCTGCTGCTGCTTCTTTGGGGGAAATGGGGTACAATGTAAAAGCATTTTGTTTCCAAGACTCTCCACGTAGAGCACACTCTATTGCGGCTCAAGGAGGAATCAATGCTGCAAAAAACTACCAAAACGATGGAGATAGTATCTATCGTTTGTTTTACGATACTATCAAAGGTGGTGACTATCGTGCACGTGAAGCTAATGTACATCGTTTGGCAGAAGTATCCGGAAATATCATTGACCAATGTGTGGCTCAGGGAGTTCCATTTGCACGTGAATATGGTGGAATGTTGGACAACCGTTCGTTTGGGGGAACCCAAGTACAAAGAACGTTTTATGCAGCGGGACAAACTGGTCAACAGTTGTTGTTAGGAGCTTATTCTGCTTTATCACGTCAAATCGGATTGGGTAGGGTACAAATGCACAACCGTCATGAAATGTTAGATTTGGTAAAAGTGGATGGCAAAGCACGTGGTATTATTGCCAGAAACTTGGTTACTGGTGAGTTAGAACGTCATAGTGCCCATGCAGTGATTATTGCTTCAGGAGGTTACGGAAACGTATATTTCTTATCTACCAATGCCATGGGAAGTAACGTAACTGCAGCTTGGAAAATCCACAAACAAGGAGCATTGTTCTCTAATCCATGTTTTGTGCAAATCCATCCAACTTGTATTCCGGTACATGGCACCAACCAATCTAAATTGACCTTAATGTCAGAATCATTAAGAAACTCTGGTAGAATTTGGGTGCCAAAAAAATTAGAAGATGCTCAAGCAATTAGAGAAGGAAAATTAAAACCTACTGCGATTGCTGAAGAAGATAGAGACTATTTCTTAGAAAGAAGATATCCAGCTTTTGGTAACTTAGTACCTCGTGACGTGGCATCAAGAGCAGCCAAAGAAAGGTGTGATGCTGGTTATGGTATTGAAGCTAATGATACGAACGAAGGAGTATTCTTAGATTTCTCTACTGAAATAAATGCAAAAGGAAAACAAGCAGCTTATGCCAAAGGGAACCACAACCCATCAGAAGAAGAAATTTTAAAATTGGGTAAAGAATGGATTGCTGAAAAGTACGGAAACTTATTCCAGATGTACGAAAAAATTACAGCTGACAATCCGTACGAAACTCCAATGAAAATTTACCCAGCGGTACACTATACCATGGGAGGTGTTTGGGTAGATTACAACTTACAATCTACTATCCCTGGATGTTTTGTTGCTGGAGAGGCTAATTTCTCCGACCACGGAGCCAATCGTTTAGGAGCCTCTGCATTAATGCAAGGTTTGGCAGATGGTTACTTTGTTATACCGTACACTGTTTCAAACTATTTAGCAGACGAAATTAGAACCGGAAAAATTTCTACAGAAACTCCTGAATTTGAAGAAGCTGAAAATAGAGTAAGAACTCAAATCAATCAATTCCTAAACAACTACGGTTCAAAAACAGTAGATTATTTCCACAAAAAATTAGGTTTGATAATGTGGAATAAAGTTGGAATGAGCAGAAATGAAGATGGATTAAAACAAGCCATTGCTGAAATTGATGCATTAAGAACTGAATTCTATAAAGAAGTTTATGTACCCGGTGGAGCAGATGAATTGAATCCGGAACTAGAAAAAGCGCTTCGAGTGGCAGATTTCTTAGAATTAGGGCAATTAATGGCAATGGATGCCTTACAACGTAACGAATCTTGTGGTGGACACTTCCGTGAAGAATACCAAGATGCAGAAGGAGAAACCTTAAGAGATGACGAAAACTTTAACTTTGTTTCTGCATGGGAATACCAAGGAGATGATATAAGCAAAGAAGTATTGCATAAAGAAAAATTAAACTACGAGTACATCAAAATTGCAGCTCGTAACTATAAATAAAAAATTGCTATATGAGTACTAAGAATATCAACATCACTTTAAAAGTCTGGAGGCAAAAAAACGCTAAAGACAGCGGAAAAATTGAAACGTATCCATTAAACAACGTTTCTACTTCTAGTTCCTTTTTGGAAATGTTAGACCAATTGAACGAACAATTGGTATCTGAAAAAAAAGAACCTGTAGCCTTTGACCACGATTGTAGAGAAGGTATTTGTGGAATGTGCTCGTTGTTTATTAACGGACGTGCACACGGGCCTGAAACCGGAACCACCACTTGCCAGTTACACATGCGTTCCTTTAACGATGGAGATACCATTTACATTGAACCATTTCGTAGTAAAGCATTTCCGGTAATCAAAGATTTGGTAGTAGACAGAAGTTCTTTTGATCGTATCCAACAAGCTGGAGGATTCGTTTCTGTAAATACTTCCGGAAATACAATTGATGCCAATGCCATTCCAATTCCTAAAGTAGATGCAGACAAAGCGTTTGAAGCAGCAGCATGTATTGGATGCGGAGCTTGTGTGGCTACTTGTAAAAACGGATCTGCCATGTTGTTTGTTGGTGCAAAAGTTTCTCAATATGCTTTGTTACCACAAGGAAAAACAGAGGCTGCCCAACGTGTATTAAACATGGTTCGTCAGATGGACGAAGAAGGTTTTGGAAACTGTACCAACACCGGTGCATGCGAAGTAGAATGTCCGAAAGGCATTTCGCTAGAAAACATTGCACGCATGAATAGAGAGTTCTTAACGGCAAGTTTGCAATAAGAAACAATTGAGATATTTTAAAAACGCATTCCTAACCGAATGCGTTTTTTTATTGTTTTCTTTTTAAAACTTTGCTTTACTTGCTCGATTTTATCAAACCATATCCTAATTTGGTATATTTGAGGTATTCTATTTATTTGATTAATTTTTGATGATCCTGAAAAGTATATTTTCATGTTTATTTCTTTTGATTTGCGTTTCAACTTTTTCGCAATCATTCACCATGATGACATACAATATTCGTTACGATAACCCTTTGGATGGAATCAATGCATGGAATAATAGAAAAGAAAGTTGGTTTGCACAAATGCAAGTTATCCAACCCGATGTATTCGGTTTGCAAGAAGTATTGCCAAACCAATTAGAAGATATTCAATCGAAATTAACTTCTTTTGAAGTTGTAGTGATGGGGAGAGATGGCATAAATAATGGAGAAGCTTGTCCAATTTTTTACCGTAAAGAGAGATTTGAACTTTTATTGCAAAATACTTTTTGGCTCTCCGAAACTCCTGATATTATTTCCAAAGGATGGGATGCAGCTCTGAATAGAATTTGTACTTATGTACTTTTAAAAGATAAGAAAAATCAAACTGTTTTTTGGGTATTTAATACCCATTTGGACCATGCAGGAGTTAAAGCCAAAACCAATTCCATTCAATTAATTTTAAATAAAATAAAAGAGTTAAATAAAGAAAATCATCCCGTTTTTTTGATAGGAGATTTTAATTTAGAGCCAGAAGAAAGTCACTTAAGGCCTATGTACCAATTCATGGAAGACAGTTTTTTTATCTCTAAAGAAAAACCAATTGCCCCAGTAGGGACTTTTAATGGCTTTAACATTAAAGAAAATATTACCAAAAGAATAGACTACGTGTTTTTGTCGAAAAACAATCCGTTTAAAGTAATGCAATATCGAGTTATTCAAGAAACATTTGAACAAAAATATCCATCGGATCATTTTCCAATACTAGTTAACTTACAATGGAATCCTTAAGTCAACCAACTTTTATGAAATTATTTAAGTACCTTTTAATTGGGTTTTTAACAGCCAATCTTTACGCTCAAAAGTTACACTCATATGTTAATCCTATGATTGGTACCGATGGCACCGGACACACTTTTCCGGGTGCAGCTTTGCCATTCGGAATGGTACAACTTTCACCGGATACCCGAATAGACGGAAGCTGGGAGGGGTGTTCGGGCTATCATTATTCCGACAGTAAAGTTTATGGTTTTTCGCATACCCATTTAAGCGGTACAGGAGTTTCAGATTATGGAGATATTTTGCTTATGCCTACTTTTGGTGATGCTAGCATTAATCCGGAAGATTATATTTCAACTTTTTCGCATCAAAAAGAAATTGCCAAAGCAGGATATTACGAAGTTTTTTTAGATAAACCACAAGTAAAAGTACAATTGACTACTTCTACCAGAGTAGGATTTCATCAATACACGTTTCAAAAAGCAGGGCAAGCAAACATCGTATTAGACCTAAATCATCGAGACGAATTGGTGGAAGGTGAAATCAAAATTATCGATTCCAAAACTATTTTGGTAATGCGAAGAAGCAAAGCATGGGCTACCAACCAATGGGTTTTTGCTTACATTCAATTCAACCAACCCATGGAATTGTCCAAAGTAAAGTTTGACCAGCTGGTGCAAAAAGGACATTATACGGGCAAAAATCTGGGGATTGCGGTTTCTAAAAAAGTAAAAAGTGGGGAAGTATTGCAGTGTAAAGTGGCATTGTCTTTTACCGGTACCGAAGGAGCCCAATTAAACAGTAAAGAAATTACCCATTGGGATTTTAATAAAGTTCGGAAAAATGCTGAAATCGCATGGGAAAGTGAATTATCCAAAATCGAAATCAAAACCACAAATCCAAATCATTTATCCGTTTTTTACACTGCATTGTATCACACCATGATGCACCCTAATATTGCCCAAGATATAGATGGAACTTACCGTGGCATGGACCAACGTTTACATAAAGCAGAAGGGTTTGATTACTATACGGTCTTTTCTCTTTGGGACACCTTTAGAGGGGCACATCCGTTATGTACCTTGATTCAAAAGAAAAGAACGGTTGATTTTATCCAAACTTTTATTAAAATGTATCAACAAGGCGGAAAGCTTCCGGTTTGGGAATTGGCAGCCAACGAAACCAATTGTATGATAGGATACCACTCCGTATCGGTAATTGCAGATGCCATGGCAAAAGGATTTACAGGATTTGATTACGAATTGGCATTCGAGGCTTCTAAGCACAGTGCCATGCAAAACGATTTAGGTTTAAAAGCTTTCCGACACAAAGGTTATATTGGTGTGGAAGATGACCATGAAATTGCTTCAAAAACTTTAGAATACGCTTATGACGATTGGTGCATAGCTCAAATGGCAAAATTATTAGGAAAATCAGAGGACGAAAAATACTTTTTAGATCGTTCGCAGCATTGGAAGAATTTGTGGAATAAGCAAACTAAAATGATCCAACCCAAAAAAAATGGCAGATGGGTAGAGCCTTTTGATCCAAAAGAAGTTAGCAACCATTACACAGAAGCAAACGGATGGCAATACAATTTTTTTGTACCTCACGACATTGATGGTTACATACAAAAGGTAGGAGGTGCAGAAGCAATGGAACAAAAGTTAGACGAAATGTTTCAAACCGAAAACACCTCTGGTCGTCACCAAGTGGATATTACTGGTTTAATAGGGCAGTATGCCCATGGAAATGAACCAAGCCATCACTTTGCCTATTTGTATCACTTTGCTGGAAAGCCTGATAAGACTAAAGAAAAAGTCCATTGGATTTTGGAGAATTTTTACACCAACCAACCAGATGGACTAATAGGAAACGAGGATTGCGGACAAATGAGTGCATGGTATGTGTTGAGTAGCATGGGGATTTATAATGTTTGCCCGGGACAACCATACTGGACACCAACCGAGCCTTTTTTTGAAGAAATCAAAGTTAATTTTGAAGATGGTACCCAAAAAATTATCCTTAAAAACAATCCTTCGGAGGAACTGCAAAAGTTTGGTTGGGAACATATCAATATTTCAAAGAATTCAAATTTATTGCCATTTATCACAGTACCAGTAATTGAAGCACCATTCATTTCTTTTGATAAATCCGTAGCAGTGTCAATCATTCCTGAAAATCAAAACCATCAAGTGTATTATGCGTTGCAGCCATTAAATGAGTTTAATTTTAAACCAAAGTTTCAGTTATATACTGAACCAATCATTTGTGAAGAAAGTATGCAAATATTGGTATATAGCACCAATGGTGCCAGAAGATCTAAAACAGTGGAAGCTATAGTAACCAAAAAACCGAATAATTACGAAGTAAAGCTAACGTATGCCTATAACCCACAATACCATGCCAACGGAGTAAACGGTTTGGTAGATGGTGTTTTTGGAAATGAAAATTGGAGAAAAGGCGATTGGCAAGGCTTTCAAAATTCCGATTTTGAAGCAATTATCGATTTAAAAAGAAGTCAAAATATCCAAAGCATTGGAGCTAACTTTTTACAAGATACCCGATCTTGGATTTTAATGCCTACTGAGGTTTCTTTTTATGTTAGCAACAATGGTGTTGACTTTACGCTAGTGGAAACATTAAAACATACAATAGCACCAGATAATTACGAATCGATTATACTAACCATACAAACGGAGCAAGCATCCGGAAGTTGGAAGTTTGTAAAAGTTACTGCCAAAAACTTTGGCAAATTACCTGAGGGGCACCAAGGATATCCATTTAATGGAGATGCTTTTATTTTTATTGATGAAATAATAATTAAATAACATTTTTTTTTACAGAAAAATAATGATTTAGCTCAAACAACCTTTGAATAAATTGATTATCTTTAGGTTCTTATAAAATCCATCTCATGCAAATTTATCATGTAAGTGCGGAATGCTATCCGGTTGCTAAAGTAGGTGGATTAGCAGATGTAGTTGGAGCACTCCCAAAATACCTTCAAAAAGCTGGTGCAGAAACTAAAGTGGTGATGCCAGCTTATGACACTAAATTTGTGCAACAAAATACTTTTGCCGAAGTATTTCAAGGAGAACTTACTTTGGGGAGGTTGCAATTTAATTTTCAGGTAATTAAAGAAATCAAGAGTTTATTAGAATTTGAACTTTTTTTAATTGTTATACCAGGGTTATTTGACCGACCAAATGTGTATTCCTACCAAGATGATACCGAAAGATTTACATCATTTCAAATTACATTTTTACAATGGTTGGTGCATACCAACCAACAACCGGATGTGGTGCATTGCCACGACCATCATACAGGCTTAGTTCCATTTATGATGCAGTTTTGTTATGCATTTCATCCACTCAGACATGTACCAACTGTTTTATCCATTCACAATGGGCAATACCAAGGGAGGTTTGATTTTGATAAGATGCCTTATTTGCCAGATTTTGACAGGTCAAAAGCAGGCTATTTAGAATGGGGTGGTATGATTAATCCATTGGCTTCTGCTATTAAATGCGTGAATAAAGTCACCACTGTTTCGCAAAGTTATTTGTATGAAATGATGGAAAAAGCTAATGGTTTGGAAAATTTATTGAAGTTTGAGCAATACAAAAGTGTAGGTATTTTAAACGGAATTGATCAAGAAGTTTGGAATCCAAAAACAGATACAAGAATTCCTAAAAATTATAGTGTTTCCAATTTTTCTAAAGGAAAAGAAGCCAACAAACAATGGTTGTGCGAACAATTTTCGTTAGATGCTTCCAAACCATTATTTACTTTTATTGGTCGTTTGGTTTGGGAAAAAGGAGCAGATATTTTGCCCCAATCGATTAGTTTGGCCATGCAACATTTTTCAGGTGATTTTAATGTCATTGTACTTGGTTCAGGAGATTCGAATTTAGAAGGAGAATTCCGACAAATGCAACAATTTTATCCGAATCATTTTCAGGCGTATATCGGTTATAATGAAGACTTGGCCCATGCTTTGTATGCAGGCGCCGACTTTTTATTTATGCCATCAAGAGTGGAACCGTGCGGTTTAAACCAAATGTATGCCTTGCGATACGGAACCATTCCGATTGTTCGCAGAACCGGAGGTTTAAGAGATACGGTGGTTGACATGGGTGATGGAGGAAATGGAATTTGCCACGACCAAGTTGCGGTATTTGATATCGTACATTCTATGCAAAGAGCATTGGAGTTATTCCATCAACCAAAAGAATGGAGCCGTTTAAGAAAGGCAGCCATGCAAATAGACCACTCATGGGAAAGAGTTGCCCAAGAGTACCTACAATTATACCATGAACTAAAAAATTAATACCATGAACAATCCGAGTGTTTTAGCAATTATTTTAGGGGGTGGACAAGGCACCCGATTAGCTCCACTAACCGAGACTCGTTCTAAGCCAGCAGTACCTATTGCTGGAAAATATCGTTTGGTAGATATTCCAATTTCTAATTGCATCAATTCGGATATCAAACGAATGTTTGTTTTAACGCAGTTTAACTCTGCTTCGTTAAACCAACATATTAAAAACACATACCATTTTAGTTACTTTAGTAATGCTTTTGTAGATATTTTGGCTGCGGAGCAAACTCCAGACAACCCAACATGGTTTCAAGGAACAGCAGATGCAGTAAGACAATGTATGCAGCATTTTTTAAACCAC
>Ga0169931_10000724_pt1 | contig 54858 bp, 41 predicted proteins | sample Kivu_15m_20L_FD_129675 | JGI IMG/M metagenome (GOLD analysis project Ga0169931, IMG submission 129675) | Freshwater microbial communities from Lake Kivu, Western Province, Rwanda to study Microbial Dark Matter (Phase II) - Kivu_15m_20L... | ecosystem: Environmental > Aquatic > Freshwater > Lake...
TGATTAATATATCCATAATTAGTTTCAATTTCCGTGGAAATCCTCCCGTAGGTTTGAATCAAATTTTCCAACCTGGTTTCCGATTGGCTAAGATAGGTTTGTAATTGATTATATTGACTAGCTAGTTCCTGTGATCTACTTTGCACCACTGCTTCAATAGATTGTAAGTTTTGTTGAATATTTTGTATATCGTGATAAGTGAGTTGGGAAGAACTATCTACTTGTTGAATCTTAGTCAAAAATTGTTGGATATTTGCCCAGAAATCAGAGGTAATACCTAGTTGAATAATTTGATTTTGAAATGCGATCGCCTCCTGTCTAGTTCTATCCAGTGAAGTCTGTACCATTGTAGACTGGTCTAGGAGCTGTCTTAAATTTTCTACACCCCCAGTCTCTAAAAGAATTTGACTAATTTGATCATGAAGAGCGATCGCCTCTTGTTTAGTTCCATTTAATGAGGTTTGTGCGGTTATGGACTGATCTAGGAGCTGTCTTAAATTTTCTATTCCTCCTATATCTAACAGAATTTGATTAATTTGATCCAGGTTAGATTCAATATTTTCGCTGGTTTGATTAACTTGTATATATTTAGTTTCAATCTGTGTATAAATCTCTTGATATTTTTCAAGCTCTTTGATACTAGATAAGACTTGTTGAATATTTGCCCATAAATCAGGGGTAACACCTAGTTCACTAATTTGATTTGGCAAGTCCCTTAGACTATGCAATTCTGAATTAATCCTTTCAGCATGCTCATAATTAGCAAGACTACGTGTTTCAATCTCTTCTATAACATTTTTTACTACTTGTGCATTTTGTAAAAGATCTCTTGCGTCTTCTAGCACATCTCTTGCATGTTCAGTTGCCTCATTTACCACATCACATAATTTTTTAAGATCTCTAGCAACATCTAAATCTGTTGTATGTTGAACATTCATCTATTTTTATATTCCTATAGTGAGAACAAGTTTCAGCTGATAGATAGAGTATATCAGCAATTAGGATAGAATGTTTTTAAAAACGGGCGATGTCTAAGCACTCCCTGATCTCCCATTTCTAGCCCACTCACCGTGCGATCGCCAATAACGCTGGTTAGGGGCTAATCATCTGCACGTTATCGGCATAATTGATACCTTATATGCTATTGTGATGTTGGTTAAATCATTATGTTGTTTAGCAACGCCTAGATAAGGCTTAATGTGCTGTATCCAAAAGGCACAGGATATGGAGTTGGCAGGATTTTATATTTTCTCCGGGTCAATACCAAGGGAACGTAGATAAGCAGCTAGTTTTTCTTTTTGTTGGCGTTCCTGGGGTTTCGTCCCTCAACCCCAACCAATGATGCTTAAACTACGCGTCACAGGTGGTTACCGTGATGTGTTTGATGATAAAAGTGATTCTAGCAAAAGCTCACTTTCTGAGATACTTTCGATCGCCATCTGACATAAATTAGACACTGGGGACAAATTATGGAAATTATTGTTTGATATTAGACTACTAAATGGATAGTCTGCGGGAAACTGCTGACCTAAATTCATTCTTACACGAGCTGCTTCGTAGGGTAAAAACCTATCCTCAAGATCTTGAGCTATGGCATTAATGATACGGTTATAAGCACTAGCCAGGGTTCTCTTTAATTCATTTGCTTGAGTAATAGCATCCCAAAATCGGCGGGAACTTCTCAGAAGTAAACACTTTATGGCAATCCTGTTATAAAAATCGGTAATATTGTTATCAGCTTGGTTCAATTCCCTGTCCAAAAAATCTGGGTTACATTGGGATAATCTTGCTATTAACCTAGATTCAATTTCATTGATTCTATTATCTCCAGCTGTGCGAAGAACGGTATACATATCCCAATGTATCAGTGGGGGATCGGAATTTACAGCATCATTAATTAACCGGTCAACCACATCCACATCTTCTGATAAATCTTCAGCACCGGATAACTCGGAAATCCAACTAATCAAAAAGTTACCATCCATGGAGGTATACCAATCACAGTTGGTAAATTGATCTCTTTCTCCTAACCTTTCCAATTCCTCAGGGGTTGCTATGATTAACAGTCTAGATTTTGCCCGGGTGGCGATGGTGTACCAAATATTAGCCTCCTCAAAGGAGGGTTTACCTTCACCTTGAAATATCAAAAAACCAATGCAAGCATCAAATTCTCTTCCTTTGGCTTCCTCAGCTTTCAGATAACTAATTCCAGGTAAGTAGTTTGCCATAAGCTCATGATTATGTTTATAAATTAAATGAACTTGGCGCGATAACTTACGCAGTAAATATCTGTCATCCTGCTGGGTTGAAGCACTAATGTTGTCACTTAACTGCTGGAGAAAATTTCTAGCATCATCCATGGAGTCAACTTCTAATATGGCAACATTTTCACCTATTTCAAAAGCATCTTCTGGATTGGAAGGATGGGGAAGGTGTTTACCACCAGCATTGGCTCTCTTGGCAAAATTATGCAATATTCCAGCAAATTCCAGTATTTTTTGGGTGTTGCGGTAGTTGTATTTAAGATGAATTCGTTGGTTAAGATGTAGACTTCCCCAATCAAAATCAACCGGTTTAATCCGTTGATTCAGATCACCTAGTAACCAAATTATAGGTGGTAAAAATTGGTTCCGCCACCTTGTGAGCATTTGTATAACGTCATCTAATTCTCTAAGTAAATAATCCTGTGCTTCATCAAAAATGAACAGGGTCTGTCTTGTTATCTGTTCGGGTGTCATTATATCTGTGAGATCGAGTTCTTGAGTTGTTTGTCTCAAAGCATCTAACCAAACTAATTTGTTGTTAAGATGTCTTTTATATCCTTCCCTACCTTGCTTAATTTGTCTTAGTTTTTCAATTCTCAGTTCGTTGTTTCTATAAATGGGATTTTTTATGTTTATATTATCTCTTTCATAAACAAAGCTTCTGTATAGTGTCAAATCGTGGTCTGAAAGATACTCATTATTACTAATATGGATTCTTCTGGACTCTTTAGTAAGAGCATCTAATTCTTCTTCATTGGTAGCAACCTGATTATGTAGTTTAGAATTTACACTTCTATGCCATTCTTGAAAAGTACCAACAAAGAAAAATTGATCATCTTTTAGCTTAATTTCTTTAATACAGGTAAACTGTTTCACCTCTTCACAGAGAGCAGGTGGTAGAATCAGGATTATGTTCCAACCTTGTTGTGTGTATTGGTCACAAGCGAATAATGCAGCACAAACTGTTTTACCCGTACCTGGTGCACTTTGCAACAACAAGCTGGGAATTGTTTCGTCCCTCCTTTCTCTCAAATTATTGGTCAACGTGTTTAGGTCATCAAAAATTGTTGTTTGTTGTTCTGCGGTGAGAATTGGTGAATAAAGATAGCCACCATAAACAAACTGATACCAGGATGAGTAATTTTGATCGGATACCTTATATGTGGGAACACTCTCTACTCTCTCTTCTGGTAGATCGAGAATATGTGACAAAGCTAGGGGATGATCTAGGTTTTGATTCCTGTTGATTTGTTGATAAACCCTGTCTCTTCTTCCTACCTTAACAACCAGAAAATCATTATTTTCATCTCGTCTCCAGATTACTCTGATGTCATTTTGCCTAGTACGACATAGGTTTCCATAACCTTCTAGTTGTTTACAATCACCAGGCCGATCTTCACTAAAACCCTTAATTATGTTCCTAACAGTTTCTAAATCTTCATGGTATAGCTTCTGCATTTCCTTGAATGCTCTCTTGACAATTTTTACCTGTGCCATTAGTTTATTGTATGGAGGACAATATATACACTAACATAAATGACTAATGTTTTATTCAATGCACCAGTGAAAGTCTACCGAATGTCAACGCCTGAACATCAGTGTCCTTGGGGACTGGAAGCAATTAACTTGCTGACTGAGCATGGCATTCCCTTTGAGGATATTCTGCTGCGTTCACAGATAGAAGTTGATGCTTTTAAGGCACAATACGGAGTTTCTACCACCCCCCAAATCTTTATTGGAGATCGGCGCTTAGGTGGATATTCAGATCTTGCCAAGTATTTTTCCGTGCAAGCAATCACTCCTGAGTACTCCTACACACCGGTGATTGCTCTATTTTCCACCGCAGGATTAGTAGCGCTTTCTACCTCCCTGGGACTAACTGGATTTATGGGCATTTCCCTTTCCATGCTGGCCTCTTTGAAATTGATGGATATTGATAGCTTTACCACCAGCTTCAAGAAGTATGACCTAATTACCCAGCGGTTCCAGCACTATGGCAAACTCTATCCCTTTGCAGAGCTGGCCATTGGTTTGGGATTTCTATCGAATATAGCGCCACTATTTACCGGAGTTGGCTCATTAATATTGGGCATGAGTGGTGCCGTAGCTGTTTTCAAGGCGGTATATATAGACAAAATGGCATTGAACTGTGCCTGTATTGGTGGAAATTCCAAAGCACCTTTGGGAATCGTCAGCTTTGCAGAAAATAGTATTATGACGATTATGGGTGCTATGCTGATTTTCTCATCGCTCAGTCCCCAGTCCGTAAAATCTATAGGTTCCCCCAACAATGTTTCACAGGAAATTGGTTATCAACAAGTACAAAAATTAGGTCCAATTTATCCCGCTACCTCATTGACGGGGAAACGGTCGATTAACTGCATTGCCCTTCCAGCATTTTTCCGCAAAGACTCGCTTACAAAGGGAGCATGAGGAATTTGTGATAACAAATCAAGAGTACGCCTTAATAACCTAACTACATCACCCTCATCTAAAGTGGTCATAGCACAAAGTTGTAACCATTTGGTTCCCAGGGCCCATTGTTCCACAATAGCAATCAGTTCAAATTCTAACCATATAGGTAGAGCAACATGATAGCGATGTTGAACTTGAAATAACTTACGTCTAATATTACGCAACTTTGACAGGGCACTCCCTACCTCATTACTTAAATTAAAACTTACCCTACTATCAGGTCGTGGTGTTTCCGTGACTAGTGCTGCTACTGCTGCTGCTAAGTGATGGGGATCTAAATTATCTAGTTCACCACTATCTATAGCTAATCCTAACCATAATTCATTCTCACCCCTAATGGTGGACGCCATTTGTCCCAAGTGTGTGGGTGCCAAATTGTCTACGGCGTCAAAATGTTGTAGAATCCTAATCAAGTTCAGAAACTGCTCCCAATGTTGCTCAGAGTTTCGTTTTACCTTCTTCTCTAAACCCTCCAGATATGATTTTAATTCCACAAACTCGGCTTTCTGCTTAAATATATGCCCAATTTTCCCCGACTGATGTACGGAATTCTTTTCCATTTGTGACTGTATAGACACTACCCGATTGAGTTGATTTGCTAACTCCGGTGTCATATACAAAAACTCTGTCGCATCTGGAATAAGATCCGCTATTTGTGCTGTCTGTGCATCTCCTCGCCAAGAATAACCCTTTTTTAATCCTAGCTCTATAGGGGGTATAATACTTTCTGGCACTTCTACCCTAGATATGTGAGCATGTACTTCAATTACATCTGAGTTTGTAGCTGAATACCAACGATTATTCTTGCCCAAGCAAATAATAAAGGAACTTGGACCAGTTTCTGGCACTTTACTATATAATATGGCTGTCATTGGTAGGGTAGCTGTCGTGTTTTTATCTCTCAAGCTCAAAAGGGTACCTTTGACGGCAAATTCTAGCATCATACACAATTCAGACTCTCTTTCTTCCCTTAGTTGCTCCTGTAAGGTTCTAAATATATGTAGCTCTACCTTTAAAATCTGTTTCAACTTTTCATAAAGGGTAATTTCATTTTCGTCTATGGCACTTAATTCTTCCTCAATTTTTGCCAGTTCTGCCTTAATTTCCTCAATTTCGTCGTATTCTGGCTTTAAATATAAAGTCGCCATGTACTGACCAAAACTGCGCTCTATTAGTTCCTTAGCTTGTTCTAATGTATGGGTTTGCAACAGGTTTAACACCATGCCATAACTGGGGGTAAACTGACTCACTAGGGGATCCGCAGGGGATGTGGCTAAATATGCAGCTTCTCTTGCTCCCTCAAAGGGTGTTTGTAGGGTTACTACGTGACCCTGTTTATCCATTCCTCTTCTACCTGCACGACCGGACATCTGTAAAAACTCAGAAGCCTTCAATAGTCGATGTCCATTGTCAGTTCGCTTGGAAAGAGTTGATATTACTGTCGTTCGCGCAGGCATATTAATACCTGCCGCTAAAGTCTCTGTGGCAAATACAACTTTAATTAGACCCTGCTGAAATAGTTCTTCAACTAGTAACTTCCAAGCTGGTAATATGCCTGCATGGTGTGCCGCAATACCTTTATACAGGGGAGCAATTTGCCCAGAACGTCCAGCTTCCGGATTGCGAGTTAAAAATTCATCAATTTGTACTCGTAATATTTGGGATTCTTCATTATTGACCAACCATAGGTCGCTAACTTCTGAAACCGCTTTATCACAACCACGACGGCTGAAAATAAAGAAAATCGCGGGTAACATATCCCTCTCGGATAATTGACTGAGGGTATAAACTATAGTTGGCGGTTCGGGACGATTACCATAACCCCTCTCCCCAATCCCCTTCTTACCCCGTTTGTTTAACCTGGAATTAATTTTGGTCTTATTCTCATTGAGTAGGGGAAATAAACCTTTTGGGTTACAGAAGTGAAACTCTAGGGGAACGGGACGAAAATCAGAGTAAATTAAATCTGTTGGTCCGTGAACCCGATTTAACCAATCCGTTAGTTGGTCGCTATTATCAACAGTAGCAGAAAGAGCAACCAACTGAACCTCCTGGGGACAGTAAATTATGGATTCCTCCCAAACCGTACCCCGCTGCTGATCATTCATGTAGTGGCACTCATCTAATACCACAGCCTCAACATTGGTCAAAGATACCCCAATTTGTCCTATGGGGGTACCATAAAGCATATTACGGAAAATTTCCGTGGTCATCACAATAATCGGTGCTTCCCGGTTTACAGAAGCATCTCCCGTGAGCAGTCCCACCTGGTCAAAACCAAATTTTTCCCGAAAGTCCCGTAACTTTTGATTGGATAAGGCTTTTAGGGGAGTAGTGTAAAATACCCTTTTACCCTGAGACAAAGCCCGATAAATGGCATATTCACCAATTAAGGTTTTACCAGAACCTGTCGGAGCACAGACAACTACTGATCTTCCAGCATTTAAAGAGGCGATCGCATCTAGTTGAAATTGATCGAGTTCAAAGGGAAAAATTGACTGTAGGTCAATTTCTAAAGGGGATGGAGTGTGATTATTCACTAGAACCTCCACTCTGAGGAGGAGGATGCTATCACAAGGCCTGGAAGTAAAATCTGGGCGAATTGATTCGCCACCTGAAAATTCATAACTGTAACCATCCTGAATTTGCGGATTGTTGAACAATATTTGTGGGTGACTGTGTGCCCCCTGTGCATACTGGAGGAACTGTACTTCCCACCATTATAGATGGATATGGTGGGGGATGGGGGTTTTTCAGTAAGTCCCACTTAATAATTCACCAATTCACCACGGATGATGGTAATAGCCTGTCCGCTTAATAAAACCCGATTTTCTCCTGAATAGTTCACTTTAAGTATTCCGCCCCGTTGAGAAGCTTGATAGGCTAAAAAGGTATCTTTTTGCAGTTTATGTCGCCAAAAGGGGGCTAAACAACAATGTGCAGCACCGGTTACTGGGTCTTCGTCAATACCAAAACCAGGGGCAAAAAAACGAGATACAAAATCATATTCCAGATCACCGGTGCTGGTAACAATTACATTCCTGACTGGTAACAGTCTCATTTGTGGTAAATCTGGCTGTATTTGTCGCACTAATTGTGGGGAGGCTAATTCCACTAAATAACCAAGGGAGTTCAAAGAAACTGATTTGTAACCAACTCCTAAAACCTCATTTAGTAAAGGTGGTGGTTCCACAATTTGGGAATGATTAACGGGAAAATCTAATTCAATCCAATCATCTTGCTTTTTCGCAATCAATAAGCCACTTTTAGTATAAAACCGGGCTGTTTGTTCCGGTGATAAATATCCTTCTGACCAAAGAACGTGGGCACTAGCTAAGGTAGCATGACCGCACAGGGGAACTTCTGTGGTTGGCGTGAACCACCGTAAATTGAAACCGTCATTCTCTGGTAGCAAAAAAGCTGTTTCTGATAAATTCATTTCTTGAGCTACTTGCTGCATCCACTTATCAGATTCAGAATTGGTCAACACGCAAACCGCAGCAGGATTACCTTGAAATGGTTTGTTGGTAAAAGCGTCAACTTGGATAATTTTTTGGTTAGTGGTTCTCATGTTATTGTTATATTAAGTAGGGAGGCACAATTATTTGTAGGGTAACCCATGGGGGCGTTGGGTTTCGTTCCTCAACCCAACCTACGTTCATCTTATGTTTAATTCCACCCACCTAGAAGCCATTAACCACATTAGACTCCGGATTTGCCCGAGGATTTAAACAGCACCACTGTTTTTATTAAATAAAATGGATATAGTTTTAACAATTAATTGCAAATCGTAAACTAAACTCCAATTTTTCTGATACTGTAGGTCTAGACGAATAACATCCTCAAAATTGCGTACTTTGGAGCGACCATTTACTTGCCATTCCCCAGTCATCCCTGGTTTTACATCCAAGCGTTGCCATTCTGGCACTTCGTATAATTCCACTTCATCAGGGGTGGGTGGACGAGTACCAACTAAACTCATTTCCCCTTTTAACACATTCCAAAATTGTGGCAGTTCATCCAAACTGGTGCGACGCAAAAAACGTCCTACCTTAGTGATCCTAGGGTCATGATCATTTTTAAAAAATGCCCCAGCTACTTGATTTTTTACCTGGGACTTTCTAGCTTCCGCATCTACACACATGGAACGGAACTTCCAAATATAAAAACGTTTACCCATCCACCCACAACGGATCTGTCTAAAAAAAATCGGACCTGGATCATTGATGCTGATGGCAATCCCAATGGGAATCAATAAACATGCTGTAATTACTAACCCTACTAAAGACCCAACTATATCAATAATTCTTTTCATCCGAGACTTTACGCAAGGATGAGTTGCTGGTAGGTCTTCTAGTCTACAATTACTGCCACGACTATTTCCGGAGTTAGTCAATTCTGAGGTTTTATTAGTTACAGAAGATTTAATTATAAATACCTGATCTAATCCCGTTAAATTCAGGACTGCCATCACTTGTGGGGTTACATTATCAAGTATAAATTCTATCTCCTTTTCTTGAGCGGACTTAAAACTACTGACTAAAGCCCCCAGCCCACTACTATCCATAAAAGTTGTGTTATTCAAGTCTATCAATAGAACTTTAGAATCTAGGTTAGACTCAATTAGATCTCGGCAGGTCTTTTTAAAGCAAATGGCTTCATTTACGCTGAGACGATTTGAAGCCTGGACTACCATCGTACCTTCCAGATAATGAACCGGAAGATCTATTTCTGCAAATTTTCCAGTCATGAAGCTATCAACTTGGGTTACCATCTAAAGATTAAGCTAAGATTCCACCACGCTCACCCGCCCGGAATGTTTAGTTTTAAGTAAAAATAAACATCTCCAGGGTAAATCTTTCCCACTGTTTATCCCCTACCCAAGGGGTAGAGGTTCTCAACTAGTTTCAACTAATAATTATCTTTCTAAGGATAGATGCTAGTGGCTACTTTACGAATAGAAAACAGTTTAGACTGTTTGCTCCTATGATAAATTTCCCTATATTGACGAAAAGTATCTTGCTTACCTTTTTTGGAAATGTCGATAAACTTTCATTTTTTCCACTGGAACAACACAAAACTTTATATTTAGAAATAGGTAGTTGAATTAGTAATTTTCATCTACATTGTTAGATCTAGATTTGGCTTTATTAGCACTACGTTTAAGAGCAGAAAGCCTAGCTTCGTAACGGGAACGCTGACGCTTACCCGGGGTAGTATCAATTAAGGTTTTAATAGCACTTCCTAAACTTTTATAGGCATTAGGTAATGTATAACCAAATCGCGTAGCTAAATTAATAGCTTTTTCATCAGCATCAATTAACTCTTTTGTTTGCTTTGCGCCATTATTTTTTTGATATAGTCGCCAGCCAGAAACTCCACAAAGAGCTAAAGCTAAAACTAATAATAATCCATCCTGCACCCACAATTCACCTACAGCACCACCTAAACCAATAGCCAACGCAGCCATTTCCCACCCATCTTTAGGAATAGTATCATTTTGAATACGTCCCACCTCATGCCAAAATAGGAGGTTACGCTGGTCCATAGCTAAGGCATCCCACTTAATTAAATCAATTTGAATCTCCACTTGGTCTTTACCAATTTCTTCAGAACGAATCAAAGGAGGACTGACTTCTGTTGTTCCTTCCACAATTACCCAACTTTGTAATTCTGGTGGAAGTAGACTCTTTAATCGTCTAAGTTCGCTCATTTCTGCCTTAGCAGAGGAAGTTGTGTATGATGTCATAAAAATTCAAGCGATATCAGTTTGTTAATATTTACTAAAAAACGACTATATGGACAGTCATGGTGGTATCATTACCCGGGAGAGAATTCGGAAACTCCACCACGACTATCTTAACTTGCTATGGATATTTTTGAGAGAAAGTGAAGTAGTTGAATCCTATTGGTTTGAGGTTTGTTTGAAAACTTACATAATTGGAGCTAGTTAGAGCATTAACCATTGGTTCAAGAAATGTGATAATGGCTACAATTACTGTTTAAAACCCCAGACCTCATCACATAGTGAAAATAATGGGGAGTAAAGGTTATATAGTTGAAACTATTGACAGTAACTAAGAAAATTTACTATAATTCTCCCCGAGTTTATCCCGACATTTACCATTGTAGCAAAATTATGGCAAAATCATTTTTGTTTTTAGCAGTTGCTCCTCTTATTTTCACCCTTTTAGGTTGCAATAGCAGTCCTAGTAGCAACACATCCACATCAACAGTACAACCACGCAATACTACTGGCAAAGTTAAAACCAATCTCCGTTTAGTTTGTGGTGTTAGTGGTGAGTTACCTGGATTTAGCTTTGTGCAAACCGACAGTAAATATGCTGGTATTGATGTGGATGTTTGTCGCGCTGTTTCAGCCGCCTTATTTGACAATCCGGACAAAGTAGAGTTTCGTAATCTTAATGCTAAAGAAAGATTTACTGCTTTGCAAACCGGTGAAGTAGATTTACTTAGCCGTAATACCACATGGACTTTTAGTCGTGACACTTCTATGGGCCTATATTTTTCACCCGTGGTACTATATGATGGTCAAGGGATCATGATCCGTAAAAATAGTGGCATTAATTCCTTAGCTGATTTAAAAGACAAAGCCATCTGCACGCAAACAGGTACAACCACGGAACAAAATTTAGCTGACCAAATGCGGAGGCGGGGCATTAGTTATAAACCCGTAGTTTTTGAAGATATTAACGTTACCTTTGCTACCTATTCGGAAGGTCGTTGTGATGCCATAACAGCTGATCGTTCAGCCTTAATTTCCCGACGTACTACCCTACCCAAACCTGAAGATAATATTGTTCTGAATGAATTACTTTCTTCAGAACCTTTAGCTCCTGCAGTTGCGCAGGGAGATCCCCAATGGCATAACATTGTTAAATGGAGTGTTTACGCTCTAATTAAAGCTGAAGAGTTAGGCATTAACTCTCAAAACATATCCCAATTTGCTAATAGTAAAGACCCAGAAATTAAACGTTTTTTAGGCACAGAAGGTAACCTAGGTCAAGGTATAGGTTTAACCAATGATTTTGCTGCTCGAATAATTAAGCATGTTGGTAACTACGGGGAAATTTACGATCGCAGTTTAGGGTCTAAAACCAAACTGAATCTCCCCCGTGGACAAAATGAACTTTATAGCAAAGGTGGCTTACTGTATTCTCCACCATTTCGTTAGTTTCCAACCAGTAATTATTGGAGAAGATAACCAATGACTAATTCCCAACCACCAATATGGCGTAATTATCGGTTTTGGCAAATTGCCATACAGGTTGTAGCCATAATTATAGCCTTGGTTATAGTGAATATCCTGTGGAATAATGCCAACCATAACTTACGTCAGTTGGGTATTAGTTTGGGCTGGGATTTTCTTGAGCGACAAGCATCTTTTGACATTGGTGAGAGCCTAGTTAAATATGATGCTACTGACTCCTATGGGCGCGCTTTAGGTGTGGGACTAGTTAATTCCTTGCGAGTAGCGACTTTAGGAATTTTGTTCGCTACGGTTGTGGGGATAACTGCTGGTATAGGGCGTTTATCTGATAATTGGTTAGTAAGAAATATCAGTTTAGTTTACGTGGAGATTTTTAGAAACACCCCTTTATTATTGCAGTTGTTATTTTGGTATTTTGGAGTTTTTCTATCTCTACCAAAACCAGAAAATAAAATTTCTCTTTTTGGTTTAGGTTACCTGAGTCGAAATGGCATAGATTTACCCACCCTCACCTATCAGGGAGTTAACCTAACCCCAGAATTTTCTACCCTATTATTAGGTCTGACATTTTACACTGGTGCTTTTATTGCAGAAATTGTCAGAGCAGGTATAAAGTCAGTTTCCCAGGGACAGCGAGAAGCAGGATTATCCCTAGGGTTAAGACCTGGTTTGTTAATGAGGTTGATAATCTTTCCCCAGGCTTTAAAGCTGATTATTCCCCCACTTACCAGTCAATATTTGAATTTGATGAAAAATTCTAGTTTAGCGATCGCTATTGGTTATCCAGATATTTATTTTGTCGCTTCCACCACCTTTAATCAAACAGGAAAAGCTGTGGAAGTTATGATTTTATTGATGATCACCTATTTAACTTTAAGCTTAACTATTTCTATAGTAATGAATTTAGTCAATCGCACTGTTCAAATTAAAGAAAGATAATAATCACCTTACTCAAACTAGTTATGGATAACTAAATTATGGATCAGCTAATTTGGCTTAGAAAAAATCTATTTAATAACTGGTATAATGGGGTAGTAACTATAGTTTGTGTAATTGGTTTATTTTCCCTGGGTAGAGGCGTATTATTTTGGATATTTAATCAAGCCAAATGGCAAGTTGTCACGGTAAATATCCATTTATTTTTAGTTGGGAGATTCCCCCGGGCCTTATATTGGCGAATCTGGTTAGCTTTGGCAATCAATTCTATTGTAGGGTTGATAACTTGGCATGGATTGATGCAAAAATATCATTCGCCTAAAAACCAATTGCTTCAAAAAGCTTATCAGTTAATTAGACCTCTGTTAGCACCTATATGGTTATTAACTTTTATCATTACTATTTGGTTACTTGGTGGCGGTTTTGGGTTACAATCTGTTCCTACAAATCTGTGGAATGGACTTTTATTAACCTTGTTAATGGCATTTGTTAGTATAGCACTTTCCTTTCCTCTGGGTGTACTATTAGCATTGGGAAGAAATAGTGAATTACCTGTAATTCGCTGGTTTTCTATTCTCTACATTGAGCTAGTTAGAGGTTTACCGCTCATAGGAATTTTGTTTATTGCCCAGGTGATGTTACCTCTGTTTCTACCTGCCGACTGGCGTTTAGACAGATTAGTTAGAGGTGTTGCAGGACTAGTTTTATTTAGTGCTGCTTATATGGCAGAAAATGTGCGCGGGGGACTGCAATCCATACCTAGAGGACAATTTGAAGCAGCAAGAGCATTGGGTTTAAATACCTTTTTACTCCTGATATTGGTTGTATTACCTCAAGCTTTACGAGCGGTAATCCCCACAATTGTAGGACAATTTATTGGTTTATTCAAGGATACCTCATTATTGTCCCTCGTGGGTTTAGTGGAATTAACCGGAATTGCCCGTTCCATTCTAGCACAACCACAATTTCTGGGTAGATATATGGAGGTTTATATATTTATTGGCGCAGTGTATTGGCTATTTTGTTATTCCATGTCCCTAGCTGCACGTAGGTTGGAAATCTAGAATGAAAGTTCCCCGGGTCTTCCTCAAAGACCCAAGGAACCACAAGCAGGATTGGTATAAGTTAATCCCTAATTAAATGCTAGGATTAGCAAAAACAAAAGTTGCACTTGCAGCATTCACACCGTTAAGGGTGGCAACTAACACACCATTGATGCTGATGTTACTACCACTAAAGGTCAAGTCGCTTACAGATGTAGCAACCTGGTTAGTAATACCAATTACGTCAGTACCAATGGTGTAGTCAACAATTGTATTGGGGGTTTTCAACAGAGTGGGGTTATCAGTTAGAATCCAAAACTGATCTACACCAGCACCACCGGAGATTACATTACCTCCACCTTCACCCACGAAGAACCGGTCATCACCATCACCACCTAAAGCACGACCATTCGCACCTAGGTAGAATGTGTCATTCCCAGTACCACCGGATATGCGGTAGCCACTGGCATCTGTGGCATAAAATATATCATTACCACTACCGCCAAAAGTGCGATCGCCATTGTTGAGATATATTTCATCTGCACCACTACCGGTAAAAACGCTATTATTTCCGGCAATAGCAGATTTTGCGGTAGAAGCATCCACCTGATCAGCGCCCGCACCAGTAAATACCAGGTCATTAATACCGTCAAAGGAGCTAGGACTGGAGTTAGCACCCGCAACCAATTCATCATTACCTGAAGTACCAGAAACTAATTTCACTTCCTGTTGGGTAGCAGCAAATTCTGGTGTTACACTGAACAGAGTTTGATACATTAGATCATAAATTTGAGTATTATCTACAGTACCGGGTAGCTTATCAGCATTCATCCCGTAGGCCTTGGAAACAATACTACCGGGAAAATCAGGAGTTCCCACCCAAGCAATCCCAAAATTACCCATGGGTCCATCAATACTATTCTTAGCAGCAAAGGGAATCCAGGGATCCGCAGTAGTACCAGTGCTACCTTCAAGACCGTCTAAAAAGACCCTTGAGTTATTAGTAGTCGTGCGGTTAACGTTGATGAAAGGTGCGCTAGGTTCACTATCAGCTAAATCTGGGCTACTAGTAGAGTTCCCACTGGGACGGTTGTAAGGAGCAAATTGAAACACCTGCATCCCACCAGCATCACTATCTGCTGCTGTTAGTACCAGAGTATTCGGATCTTGCTTGACGTAGTTCATGGCTACGCCTATAGCCGCATCAGCTCGGCGTAGAGCTTCTATGGTTCCTACCGCGTTGTTATTATTGCCAAAGTTATCAGTTCCTTCCTCTTCTATGACAACAAAGAATCCCTGAGGGTCTTGACGAAGAATTGTTAATGATGCTGTTAACATTTCCGCCACTGTGGGAGCTGTACTCACATACAAAGGTAAAGGACTGTTGGTGTTCAGTCCTAGAGACTCTTCCCGACGATCATCAAAGGTGTGGTTGGCGGCAAAAACCCCTAGAAGCTTGGTGTTAGCAGTAGCAGTAGCAACTGCTGCATTCATTTGCTCCTCCGTGTAAACCACGGTGTAGCCGAGGGATTTAGCCAGGTTAATTAGGTTAATGGTTGGACGATCAGCTGGATCAGTGTATTCCGCATCAATGGCAGCAGTAACATGGAAACCAGTAGTACCCTTGGGCAATAAATAAACCTCGCCCCCAGCCATGATTATTTGAGTACCAGAGCGAATCACCTGCTCCGCAATTTCCGCTGTTTTATCCCGAGCGCGAATATTGTCCCCATCTCGGTTGGTTGTAGCAGCTGCAAAAGCCGCAGTTCCAGGCTCACCAATGTGACCAGACTGAATTAGGGCTGTTGCTTTACCAGAGGCGATCGCCTCTTCTAGGATGGTGTAGCCAACTTTACCAGAAGCCGGGGTAACAATGGAATTATCTTCATTTAGTCCAAAGGACTCATTAAATAGCTTGACACCATTGGCATGGGTAACAGCTCCTGCATTAGAGGTTCCGGTAAGTTGGTTTTCCATGTGACCCAGGTAAACTCCAGCGTGGGACATTTTATCCCAGTTGAGTCTGCCATCTGGTCCCAAATCAACGTTCCGCAGAGCCATAAAGTGAGAAGGGCTAGTACCATCGGGGTGAATAAATATCACATTCCCCGTTGGTTTTGTAGCAGCAGGAGCGGTCAAGTTACTATCAGCAGAATTACGAGCCGTCAGTTCTTTTTCAAACAAGGTTTCGTACATCAACTCATAGATTTTGGTGTTATCTAAAGTGGGGGGTAACCTATCTGCATTTAGACCATGGGCTTTGGAGATAATGGAACCACTAAAATCAGGAAGACCCGCCCAAGCAACACCAAAGTTAAAACGATCACCATCAGCATCGGGAGCGGACACAAATGGAGGACTAGCTACTCCTGTTCGACCATCCATTGGTACGTTTCGTGCTGAAGTGCTGTCAATGGGGTTATTGTTAATATTGCCTACATTACCAGTTCCCAGAGGATCACGGATTTGCAGACCACCGGCATCACTATCTGCAGCGGTAATAATCAGCGTATTTTCATACTTTTTAACAAAGTTCATAGCCACCCCAATAGCTGCATCGGTACGACGCAGAGCTTCCAGGGTTCCAGAAGCATTGTTATTATTACCAAAGTTATCGGTTCCTTCCTCTTCCAGAATGGTAATGGATCCCTTACTGAAGTTGGGATGACGTTCCATCAACTTTTGGGTTACATCCAACATCTCCCCAATGGTAGGAGCTGTTGGTGAATATAAGGGGATGGGGTTTTACGCTCGATCAATAAATTAGCTATAATAGGTATAAATTAAAACAGCGCGTATGAAAACACCAAAGACAGTTATTATTGCAGAAGATGTACATAAATGGTATGGTAAGTTCCATGTCCTGAAGGGGGTGAGTTTAAGAGTAGATCGAGGACAGGTGGTAGTCTTAATGGGCCCATCCGGGTCAGGAAAGTCAACCTTCATACGTACATTTAATGCACTAGAAGCATATCAACAGGGGAGAATAATTATTGATGGTATTACCTTGAGTAGGGATTTAAAAAATATTGAGGCGATCCGCTCAGAAACAGGAATGGTATTTCAACAGTTTAACTTATTTCCCCATTTAACCGTCTTACAAAACATTACTCTGGCACCAATTTGGGTGCGGAAATTGCCAAAAGTCAAAGCAGAAGAATTGGCAATGCAGCTGTTAGAAAGAGTGGGAATTTTAGCTCAAGCTAATAAATATCCAGGACAATTATCTGGGGGACAACAACAACGGGTAGCCATAGCGCGTGCGTTAGCCATGCAACCGAAAATTATGTTATTTGATGAACCGACATCCGCCCTGGATCCAGAAATGGTGCGGGAGGTTTTAGATGTGATGCGGAATCTTGCTCAGGAGGGAATGACTATGGTAGTAGTGACCCATGAAGTTGGTTTTGCTAGGGAAGTTGCTGACAGGGTGATTTTTATGGATGAAGGTTATTTGGTCGAAGACACAACCCCGGATTTGTTTTTTACTGCACCTAAAGAGGAAAGAACGCGAAAGTTTTTATCACAAATTCTTTAGAATACAGTAACCCAATTCTCCGGTTTCTCTTCCTAACTTGTTTAGCAAGTTTTAGATGGGCATCATTCCTGCTTACCAACTGTCTTGGATTTGGCTTCTAAATTCTCCAGACGGCTTCTTAACTCCTGATTTTGTTGTTTGAGCTGGTCTAATTCTTCACGCATGTGACGGAGACTTTTTTCCGGTCCAATGTGCTTTTGAACTTTCGGAATTTCTTCCTGTGCATAGCGTCTGACCCTTCCATCAGAGGTTTGATCAGCTAGACTTTGTAAAATGCCAATTGCTTTTGGTGTTTCCATTTTTCCTAAGGCGCTGATTACAGCGATTTGGGTTAAAAAGAATGTCTCCTTAGCTATTTCTCCTAATTGACCTAAAACTCGTTCTAGATTGGCTGAACTTTGACCTAGGGAAATTTTACCCAAAGCTCTAATAGCAGATAATCGCAATGCTTGAGAAACCCCTAGTTTGCTGTATTCCAAGACTAAATTTAAGGCAGCTTCTGATGTCTTAAATTGTGATAATCCAGCAATTGCACCACTTCTAACTATTTCATTCCAACCTGCTCTTGATTGTAAAACAGATGCCAATAAGTTAATTGTAGTGTCTTCATCAATGTTTTCATCTAGGTTAGTAGCACTAATTAATCCCAAACTTTGACAAGCTGCAGCTTCTACATAATAGCTTTGGTCTCCCTTTTCTACGAGTTCTTTCACAGCTTGATAACTAGAATAGGTTTTGATTTGAGATAGGGACTCAACCACTGCTAATCGCACAAAGGGACTGGTATCTCCCAACCCAGAAACTAAACTATCAAAGACCTGATCTAGTTTAACTTCTGCTAGGTTTTTGGCAACTTCTGCTCTCACACCCCAAAAGGGATCGTTTTGTAAGGCGTTGGATAAAGCTTGTACAACCTCCCAACCACCTTTTTTGGCTAGTGCTTCTGCTGCATAAATACGAGAAACTGGATGGGGGTCACATTCTAACTGGGCTTTTAGTTCCGGTAGGGGATATTCCAAAACTACAGTTTTTAAAAAATTATTGCCTACATCAAAACTGATAAAATCTGGTTTTTCTCCCAAAGGAAAGTAAAAACTTTGTTCTCGTTCATTAATCCGCACGGTAAAGGTTTTCAGGGGGGATTTTTCTGCTCTATAACCAAAACCAATGGGAATCTTGAGATCAAATAAATCTCTTTCATCACTAGCTTGAGTTTGACTTACTGTCAGTTTTGCTAGGTTAGCATCTCCATCCCAAGAGTAAGTAATTTTAAAATCCGGATGACCACCACGATAAACGTATTGGTCAAATAAGAAACTTAAATTTCTCCCTGTCGCTTTTTCTATGGATCGCAATAAATCTATGGTTTCTACGGTTTGGTGGGCATAATCTTGAACAAAGGTGTGAATGGCTTGCCAAAATAGTTCTTCCCCTAGCTCTGCGCGAATCATGTGATAAACACAGGAACCTTTTTCGTAAATATGGCGATCATACAGTTCTATCGCTTCTCGGTAAACATGAGTTACCATGGGACGACGATAACGATAACTGTCTTCATTTAAATAACTACGTGCTTCTAACAAGCGATAGTAGGCTGCTTCCTCCAGTCCGTATTCATGCTCTGTCCACATCACTTCCGAATAGGAGGCCATCCCTTCCTTAATCCAAGCATGAGACCAGTGTTTAATGACTAATAAGTCACCAAACCATTGATGCGCCAATTCATGGACAACTAAACTTTCTGTATTACGGTTGTCTAGGAGGGATCTTTCATCTAGCAAGCATCGATCTGTTAGCAGGGTGGTAGAAGTGTTTTCCATTCCCCCAAAAATGAAGTCATCCACGCACACTTGAGCATATTTGGGATAGGGGTAAATATAACCATAGCTTTGACTTAAAAATTCTACCATACGAGGAGTTTTGCCTAAGCTGCGTTCAGCATCTGCTTCTCTCCCTTTTTCTACGTAATAACTGATAGTTTTATCTTGCCACGCCTGTTTTATCTCTGAAAAATCACTGACAGCTAAGGTCATTAAATAGGTTGGATGTACTTGTTTTTGGATCCAGTGATAAATTTGATGATTTCCATCCTCTAATGTATCAATTAACTCACCATTGGAAATTGCCATCAGAGGTTTGGGCACACGAATACGAATTTCTGAGGTGGATAACTGTCCTGGATAATCAAAACAGGGAAACCAGTAACGGGAATCTTCGTCTTCACCTTGAGTCCATACCTGAGTTGGTTTATGGGGGTAGTATTTGTCCGGTTGGATAAAGTAAATTCCTCTTTGGGGCTTTTCTACTGAGTAGGCGATCGCCAGTAACAGCCTTTTGCCACACTGGGTAGCTTCAGACAAGTAAATATAAAGCTTTTTTCCATCATGTTCAAACTTCTGCTCAATTTCATTGATTAAGACAGATTTTATTTTCAGGTTGACAGCATCCAATACTAATCTATCAATGTGATTTCGTATTGGTAATAGACTAATGCTACAATCACCAAAACAAGTTTGGTTGGAAATGTCTAAACTCAAATTCAGAAAAATATGCTCTACTTGTCCTGGCTTATCAGGATTATAATGTGGTTTAGCTCCTGGTAGTTCGAAAGATTTGTATCTTTTTTTGTCTGTATCAAAATAGAATTGCAACATTGTTTATTAATAGCCTTGTCATCCTGAACATTTTCTTCAACAGAATAGATCACCCAAGTTTCATATAGTGGTATCATCTGATATTGGGTAATTTGGAATTGTTAACAAAATTTTCCAAAATCATATCCAGATTATCATTAAGCAGATATTAATTAACTCCCAGAAACTTAGTAATGCACTTTGTTAGTAGTATTTAATATATTTTCAACCCGAGAGGATGATGACAATGGCTAAGAGTAAATCCAAGTTCCTAATTCCCGCTGTTGGCGCTACCATAGTGGTTGCAGGGAGCATAGCTACATATCTGTACCTAAATTCTTTTACAAGTGAAACTCCGTTAGAGAGTGCTAAATTAATTCCCAGCAACACTTTAATGGTAACCTACTTCAATACAGATCCACAACTCTGGAGTAAACTGGGCAAATTTGGCACTTCCCAAGCACGACAAATAGTAACTCAACGGTTACAGTCCGTCAATCAAAGTATATTTGAAAACAATATTTCCTATGAAAAGGATATCCAACCCTGGATTGGTGGTGTCACCCTTGCTGTATTACCATCAAACTCTAATGGGAATTTATCTCCCTCAGCACCTAATCTACTAGTGGTTGGCATTAAGGATAAGTTTGGTGCCCTAAATTTTGCTAATAAATTAAGACAGCAAAAGACTCTCAAAACTGAGGAGTTCAACTACAAGGGGGAGAAAATTATTTCTAGTAATAACAAGGGTAAGTCTAGTTATCTTTGTTTGTTAAACAGTACATATATACTATTATCTGATCAAAAGGAAACTGTACAAAAAGCTATTGATACTTTTAAAGGTCAACCTTCCTTTGCAAATGCGGAAGCAAGTAAAAGTATTCTTTCTCAAACAGTAGATGTAAAAAATAGTCTAGGTCAAATATATGTACCTGATTATGGTAGGATGATTAGGGAACTAAGTGCGTCAAGTCCGAATGCTGGATCATTACAACCACAAGTTTTGGAACAAATTAAGCGAGTAAAATCACTAGTAGCCAAGGTTGGGATTGATGATTGGGGACTCAGGTTTAAAGCGGTGGTAAATTTAGATCCTCAACTAAACAAGTTTGAGTATCAAAGCAGTTCTTCCAAAATACTGGAACTGGTTCCTGGAGATACTATTGGTTTGGTCACAGGGAAAAACATTAATCGCACCTGGCTAACTTTCTTAGACGAATCAAAAAATGATCCTCAAATTTGGCAAGGGATTCAACAAGTAAAACAACAATTCCAAAACAATGCTAATATTGACCTCAATAAAGACATATTTAGCTGGATGGACGGGGAGTTTGCTTGGAGCGCAGTCAAGTCAAATCAAGGACTACTAGCTAATAGTGGGTTTGGTATAGCAATGGTCTTTGATACGAGCGATCGCCCGACAGCGGAAACAACCTTAAATAAACTAGATGACTTAGCCAGAAAGCAGTTATTAACAGTAGCAAAAAGGAACATTAACAATAAAAGCATTACGGAGTGGGGGGTTCCGGGGAGAGGGATTTTATTTACCCATGGTTGGTCAGATCAAGATACCATATTTATGGCGCTTGGGGGTGCGGTGGGGGAGAAACTGGCTGACAATAAGGGACAAACCATTGACAAAAGCAACAATTTTAAGTCTGTAATTAGTTCCCTAGAAAAACCCAACGGTGGTTATTTCTATCTGGATATGGACAAAACCATCCCCATAATCAATAGTATATCAGGTCAACCCCTACCACCAGATACAACTGCCATTTTATCTTCAATTCGCGGTTTTGGGATGACCTTTCACAACCCCAATAAGTCCACCACTCAACTGGAAATGTTATTGGGATTGAAACCGAGTAGGTAGGAACCATACAATCGTAAATCAACTGCTCATCATCTAACCATCCACATGACTACTGCTATCAAACCCGATTTAACTTCAAACTTGGTCAATAGGGTACTTTCCATTAAACCCTTATTTGATTTTGCTAAACACCAAGCAAGAGACATGATGATTAAACGGGCCCAAAAAATAGGTGTAAATTGGCATCAAGAAGTGGAAAAGTTGCAAGCACGAGACTGGACTAATGATCTGGCCCAAGTGCAGAATCCTCAACTTACCTATCCAGACTACTATCTTACCTCATTTCACGCATACGAAACGGGTAATATGAGTTGGCAAGCTGCTTTTGAGGTGGAATCTGCTGCTTATGCAGTTCATGCAAAGGTTTGGCCAGATTTGCTTGCTGACGGAGATGCCAAACTTAGACAAAGCTACCACCATATCCTGAAAACCTTCATCACCCAAACACCAAAAGATATTTTAGACTTAGGTTGCAGTGTGGGAATGAGTACCTTTGCTTTACAAGCAATTTATCCCCAAAGCCAAATTACGGGTTTGGACCTATCTCCCTATTTTTTAGCTGTTGCTAATTATCGTTCTCAACAAAGTCCTCAATATCAAAATTCCATTAATTGGCTTCATGCAGCAGCGGAGTCTACAGGAATGCCAGATAATTCCTATGATCTGGTTTCTATTTTTCTAATGTGTCATGAATTACCCCAGTCTGCTACTCAAAAGATCTTTGTGGAAGCAAGACGGATTTTACGTCCAGGTGGTCATTTGACCATTATGGACATGAATCCCCAATCAGAGATTTACAAAAAAATGCCCACTTATGTTTTTACTCTGCTGAAAAGTACAGAACCCTATTTAGACGATTACTTTACCCTAGACATGGAGAAGTCATTGATAGATGCTGGTTTTAAATCTCCAAATATGACTAGCAATAGTCCTAGGCACAGAACTGTTATTGCTCAAGTAATCAAGTAATGACCCGCTCTGTGAACAATAAACCACATACAGCCCGGGGATTTATTGACAGGTAAAAAAGTATCAAAGAACCCTGAAATAACCCCCGGATTTAAAGTAATCTCCCTATTAAATCCCTTTTTTCCCCACCTCCAAAGGACTGTTCAGAAATATCCAGAGGATGGAGGTAAAAAGGAGTATATCCATGTATCAACTTACCAGGTGTTTATATGACTACCAAATCAAAATCCTACTTAAACGCACTAAAAAATCCCAGATATGAAGAGTTTATTTGGTAATTTCCCCAACAGAGTCAAAAAAAATTCCCTTCTATTGCTACTATCAATGCTACTACCAACTTTTAGCATCGGTAGTTCCGCTACAGCAGCAGAAAAAATATATGTTAATTATTCCATTTTAGAAATTCCCATTCCAGTCCTTAGTTTGGAAAAATATACCAAAACGGGAGTGCTAGATAATGATTTATCAGTTTATCAAAACTCCCTCCAGCAGTTACAAGATTTAAAACAAATACTCTCCATAAAAATACGCATTGATCCTGCCACTACTAAACAGTTTCTTCATACCTTACCAGGGGAGTTTATATTACAAAGATTGGCAAAACTAATAACTAATAAATCTGGGGAATCAACATCACAAATTGAAAATTTACGCACTGCTATAGTTGCTGCATCAGCACAACCAGAGGGTTTAACATTATTGAACTTAGTGAAAAATTACCCTGGTTATAGTGTGAATATAGACCTAGACCATGGTTTATATGTGGCTAAGAATTTAGAGCGGTTAATTAATAAAACAAATCAGGCGATCGCCATTATACAAGAGCAATCAAAAAAAGAAGCTGCTAATATTCCCCAAGGGAATTTATCCGTTTTACCGGATTTGCAAAATCAAGGTAATTTCAGAGTTAAAAAATCTGTCAAGAAATTTTTCGATACCAGTCGCAATCGGCAATTATTAACAGATATTTATATTCCAGAAAGTAATAATTCTCATCAGTCGATTCCAGTGATAATTATTTCCCATGGATTAGGTTTAGATAGTAGTAATTTTCGCTATTTAGCCAAACATCTAGCTTCTCATGGATTAGCTGTAGTTGTTCCCAATCATCCTGACGTGCTGCTCAAAAAAATTAATCTCACTAAATTAGAAGAAGCAAAAGAGCTGATTGATAGACCCCTTGATATAAAATATATCTTAGATGAACTAGAAAAAATTGATCAGGTTCATACACTATTCCAAGGTAAATTGAATCTGCAACAGGTGGGAGTATTTGGACAATCTCTGGGAGGTTACACCGCCCTAGCATTAGCAGGAGCAAAAATTAACTTTCAGCAACTAAAAAAGGATTGTACTCCCAATGCACTGGGGGAAACCTGGAACATGTCCTTATTACTTCAATGTCGGGCCCTAGAATTGCCCAATAATTTCTTGACTGAACAACAAGTTAAGTTAAAATTGAAGTTGTACGGAGACTTGAACACTAATCTCAAAACTAATCTAAAACCAAATTTAACCCTTAATTTACGGGATGATAGAATAAAAGGAGTGATTGCGGTTAACCCTTTAATCAGTTCTATATTTGGAGAGGATGGATTAAATGAAATTGCCACCCCAGTTATGTTAATTAGCAGTAGTCAAGACGCTGTCTCACCAGCGTTATATGAGCAAATTCTCCCTTTTTCCTGGTTAAATAAGGTTAATAAATTTCTGGTTATGCTGGTAGGTGGAACTCATTTTTCTAGCATTGGCAATAGTGAACCAGGAAGCGAGCAAATACTATTACCACGAGAATTAACCGGAGACACGGATCAGGCCCATACCTATATCAATACTTTAAGTTTGCCTTTCTTCCAAAGCTATGTATGGGGAAGACCACAATATCTCCCCTACCTCAATGCTGCTTATGCTCAAAAGATTTCTCGTCAGTCCTTGGGTTTAACTCTGATTCGGTTTTTAAAAACTCCCCAGTTATTACCTCTATTCAAGGAGCAACCAGAGTAGGGAAATAGAAAATATAATAAAGTATAATTTAGAAACTATAACTTAGAAATTACTAATTATTTCGTGGAAGGATTTCTCAATTTAAACAAACCTGATAACTGGACCTCTCATGACTGCGTAGCTAGGGTGAGAAAATTGCTTCGGTTAAAACGGGTAGGACATGCAGGAACTCTAGACCCAGCAGCTACGGGAGTATTACCCATTGCTTTTGGTAGGGCTACAAGACTGTTGCAATTTTTACCTGGCAATAAATCATATCAAGCTACGGTCCGCTTTGGGATCAGAACCACCACAGATGATTTACAAGGGGAAGTACTTACTTGTGAACCTTGTCCCCATTTAAATTTAACTGACATAGAAAGGGAAATTGGGCAATTTACCGGGTTAATTCAACAGATACCTCCCAGTTATAGCGCTATCCAAGTGGATGGTAAACGATTGTATGATTTGGCACGACAGGGAGAAATCTTCCAAGCGCCAACGAGAACTGTACAAGTATTCAAAATAGATATTCTGGGTTGGCGTACTGGTGATTTTCCTGAATTGGATTTAGTTATATGCTGCGGTACAGGTACTTATATTCGTGCGATCGCCCGGGATTTAGGGGTAGTGTTAAAAACAGGCGCGACTCTGGCTAAATTGACTAGAACTGAAAGTAGTGGTTTTGATTTAGAAAACAGTTTGAGTTTTTTAGACATAGAAAACCAATTACAGTCCCAGACATTTAAACCTATTGCTCCGGATACACCATTAGAAAACTTGTCATTTATCAACCTGGAGGAAACAATTGCCAAAAAATGGTGTCAAGGACAAAAAGTGCCAGTAGAAGTTAGTTTAATGGATTTAGTTAGGGTTTACGGACAGCATAACAACTTTTTGGGAATTGGTAAAATAGAAAATGAGATTCTCATACCTCAAATGGTGTTTGAACCAGTATAAACTTGCTATTTCTTAGGATGGAAGAAACTCCACAATGGTTTTCCACCATCCCAAGTAAACCAACTAAGTAGGGAGTCACAATTATTTGTAGGATGGGTTAACCCATGAGGATGTTGGGTTTCATACTTCAACCCAACCTACGTTCACCGACTTAAATATTAGCATTGACACCCACTCTAAAAGTAAAACCAGGACTGTAGATACGATTTACCTTTTCATACTGTTCACCCAAGAGATTTTCTAGGTAAAAAGTCAGTCCCACGTTTTTACCCATGGGAATGCGACCACTCAAATCTAAATTAACAGAACTAGGAGCAAAGTCTGTAGCTTGCTGACCAGCATTATTATTAGTAAATAAAGCACGACGAGTACCGCTATTATAAGTCAAATATAAATTAGCCCCCCAACCTTTGTTTTCATAACCCACACCACTTTGTAATAAAGAGTAAGGAATCAAACCCAACTGTCTTCCCTTTTCTGCTCCGGTTTTAATTTGCGCATCAGTGTAAGTATAATTGACAAAACTAGACCAATTAGGAGCAAACCTATATTGTAAAACTCCCTCCAAACCATTGGTATTTACCAATCCTACATTGTCCCATTGAGGTGGATTAGGAGCGGAACGAGGAGCAAGAGACAAGCGATTATCCAGACTACTGCCAAAATAGGTTAACTGGGCCAAGAAATTCCTCGATATATTAAAATCAAACCCTGCAGTCCAAGTGGAACCAGTTTCTGGTTTTAAGTCAGGATTAGGATCCCAGTTATGAACTGTGTCAAAAACATATAATTGATCTAACCCTGGATTCCTTTGGGCTCCCCCCCAACTTCCTCGCACTGCAACTACGGGATTAATCGCATACTTTAAACCCACACTAGGATTTAAGTAACTGCCAAATTTGCTGTCAATATTTTGTCTTAAACCCAAATCAACTGAAAAATCATCGGTAATTCTCCAAGTATTGACTGCAAATAAAGCTGTGTTGAGAACACTTCTATCTTCCTTCTCATTTTTGGCAGCAAGTGCTGGGTTGGTACTAATAACATCTCCCTTTAAATCAGTATTTTTTACATCTAACCCCCAACGTAATTGATTATTGAGACTCAGTTTCCACTCATGATCTACCCTAGCAGTAATTTGTTTAGTATCTAGGATTCCTGTGCGATTGAATATTCCACCTGCACCTGTTGGTCCATAGGTACTAAAATAATCCTGGTTATAGCCAACGGTGGTGGTGAGATTAGAATCATTGTTTTGAGCTAATCGAGTTTTCCAGGATAATCCCACATTTATAGCATCATGGTCTAATCTATCCCTTTGCAGGGGAAATCCAAAGTAAACTAAACCCCGACGACTGGCAATACTCTTCACATCTAAATTCAAAGAATTTTTGGGGTTAACATCTAAACTCACACGACCAAAATAGGTACTAACCCCTGTATCAGCATTGAATAAAAAACCATCAGCAGGATTGCGATTAGCTGCTCCTTCGGGTACGGGATAACGGTTGTCTATGAAGAATCTTTCAAAGCTTAAATTGTATTTAACTCTGTCACCAGAACCGGAATAACTCAACTGTTGATTATTAAAATTTAAAGAGCCAAATTCTACAGTACCAGTAAGTTTTGGCTTGGAAGAGCCTTCTTTAGTGATGATGTTAACCACGCCACCAAAAGCAGAGGAACCATACAAAGAAGCAGCACCACCGCTATATAATTCAACTCTTTCAATGGATTCCACGGGAATACTATTTAAATCTGTAGCTCCATGATAGGTACTAATATTAGTGTTAATTGGTCTGCCATTAATTAAAAATACAGATTGATCAATGGAAGCACCTCTATAGTATGTACCAGTGTGAATATCCGCTCCATGTCCTACATTATTAATAGTAAAACCGGGCATTCTTTTTAAAACGTCAGCTACACTTGTCGCACCTTGCTTTTGAATCTCTTCTTTGTCAATGATATATGTGGGAGTGGATTCCGGTAGAACGTCTTTTTCTCCTATCACATCTACGGAAATATCTGAATCATCTTGCTCCGTTGCTAAACTGGTACTTGAGAATTCACTAGCATGCGCCTTACCACCTACAGAAACGGGAAAAACCACCAGCAGATTCAATAAAAAAACCGGGAATAAAACAAAACTACCTTTCATATTTTTAACTCAGACTTTTAACTCACACCTAGTGCGGGTATTCTCTCTCCCAGTCAAAAAACTGTCAACAGACAGGTTGTCATACTAGGTTGTTCATCGTGAAATTTCTAGTAATGCACAATACTTACTTATTCCAAGCTAATTTTGCTGCACCTACCATACCTGCACTATTACCCAGTTGCGCTTGTAAAATTTGTAAACCTATACGAGAACTTGGTAAAACCCGGGTTTCAATTTCCTCTTGCATTGCTGGTAAAAAATACTCAAAACTAGCACTAATACCACCACCAATAATAATTGCTTGGGGGGTAAATACATATATTAAACTGGTTAAACCAATGCCCAAGTCTTTACCATATTCTTGCCAAAAAGTCAAGGACTGAATATCACCTTGTTGAGCCAACTCCCCTAGTATAGCTGGGTCCTTTCCTGTGCGACGATAAATGGCACCAATGGAGGTGTATTGTTCTAAAGAACCTTGATTACCACTGTTACATAATGGCCCATTGGGATTAAGAGTAATTAGTCCTAGTTCCCCTGCTGCACCTTGATGACCAACAAATAGTTTACCATCCAAAATAATGGCCCCACCCACACCGGTTCCCAAGGTCAACAAGATCAAGTTTTGAAAATCACGCCCTGCACCTAACCATGCTTCTCCTAAACCTGCACAGTTAGCATCATTGGCAAGAATTGTGGGTATTCCTGTACGGGTTTCTAACCATTCCGCTAAGGGTACATTGTCCCATCCCTCAAGGTTGATCGCTACTTTGGCAACTCTCCCCGCTGCATCCACGGGGCCTGGAGTTCCTACCCCTAGGGCTAGGATTGTACCATTCTGCTCAATCAGGGAATTTATCCCCTCTAACATTGTAGATAATACAGCTTGTGGAGTCGCTGGTTTAGGGGTCTGTAATATTATAGTTCGTAAGCAGTTACCATTAGGGTCAAATACGCCTAATTTTATAGATGTTCCACCCAGATCAATACCAATTACCAGTTCCATAATTCCCCTCCCCCCTAAGATAGATGTACTATTCACATGAATGTGTCAGAAATAAGATTATAATACTAGATGTAGGGATGCACAATTTGTAGGCGTTGGTTTTCATATTAAACTCAACCTACGTTCATCTTAATATTTAATCCCACCCACTTACCTTATGGTGAATTTGTTTTTAATTTGTAACTCCTAATTTTGAGGAGGTGAAACCTATGGAAAAAGATATCAGAATTGTGTCTTTAATTCCCAGCGCTACTGAAATAGTAGCTACCCTGGGACTCCAAAATGCCATTGTTGGTCGCTCCCATGAGTGTGACTATCCCCCAGAAATAGCTGGTTTACCTGTCTGTACCCAAGCTCGATTAAATGGTAATGGCAACAGTAGTGCTATTCACGATGAGGTAAGTAAAATTCTTCAGTCTGCTTTAGGCATTTATAAGATTAAATTAGATGTTCTAGAAAAATTAAAACCTACTCATATTATTACTCAAGCTCAATGCGATGTTTGTGCGGTTAGTTTGTCAGATGTGGAAAAAGCTGTGAAGGAACTTACCCATCTTTCACCTGAGATTATTTCTTTACAACCTACCACCTTAGGAGATGTATGGGGTGATATTGAAAGAGTGGGTCAAACTTTCGGCGTGAATTCAATAAAAATACTAGAAAATTTGGAAGCAAGAGTAAAAATTTGCAACAGAAGAATAGGTGGACTTTCCCTGGGAGAAATGCCCACAGTTGCTTGTATTGAGTGGACTGACCCAGTGATGACTGCGGCAAATTGGATACCTGAGTTGGTAGATTTGGCAGGAGGAAAAATCTTGTTTACCGTTATGGGTAAACCATCTACCCGCATTAACTGGCAAACTCTGGTTGCAACTAATCCAGATGTAATTATTTTTATGCCCTGTGGCTTTAATTTAGAACGGACTCAACAAGAAGCTAAGTTATTGACTCAACATCCGGACTGGGGTAAACTCCATGCTGTCAAGACTGGAAGAGTATTTGTCACAGATGGCAACGCCTATTTTAATCGACCAGGACCACGCTTGGTTGATTCTGTAGAGATTTTGGCGGAAATCCTACACCCGGATATTTTTGAATATGGTTATCAGGGTACTGGGTGGGAACTGGCCAATTAACAACGGATAATAGGCCTTATGTTGGTGAGCTCTCCATTTCACCCACCCTCCGAATATTCAGAATGTCACTCATTTTTTTGATCTGCACAAACAAATGTTCTAACTGATTGCGATCGCGGACTTCAATACCAAACTTCATCAATGCTGGTTGACCAGAGGAGGTCTTTACATCAGCGTGACGGACGTTGATACCTTGATCAGTGAGTCTAGATAGAACATCTTTTAAAATACCGACTCTATCCAGGGTCTCGATTTGAATGGCCACAGGATATGTTTGGGGACGGTGGTGATGTTCCATGGCTGTATTCCACTGTACAGGCACTAACCGTTCACATTCTACCTGCTCTAAGTTATGACAGGATTGACGATGAATTGATATACCCCTTCCTCTAGTTACCACACCAATAATTGCTTCTCCCGGAATTGGTGTACAACATCCAGCTACATGATAAACCAAACCTTCTACTCCTAAAATTGGCGAGTCAGTGGACTTGGAAGTGGTGGGAAAGCTGTCCTTAAAAGTTTTAGGAGATAAATCTTTAGGTAAAAACGGAATTATGTCAGCTACGGGCTGCTGTGACTTGATTATATCTCGCCAGCGATTTAAGACTAAATTTAAGGTAATTTCTCCATACCCCAAACCTGCTAATAAATCTTCCACATTGTGATAATTGCACTTTTCTGCTATACTTTGCATGGGGTTAGATTTTAACAGGTGATCAAATCCGGTTTTGCCTAATTCTTTCTCTAATAATTCCTTACCTCTAGTAATATTCTCCTCCCTTCGGGAACGTTTGTACCATTGTTTAATTCGATATTTTGCTGCTGAAGTCCTGACAAAATTCAACCAGTCTAAACTAGGATGACTATTCTTTTGAGTAATAATATCAACAATGTCCCCATTCTGTAGTCGGGTTGATAGGGGTACTATGCGCCCGTTTACCCTTGCTCCTGCGCAGTGGTTTCCCACTTCTGTGTGAATGCGATAGGCAAAGTCTATACTAGTAGAGCCTGGACTGAGAGCAACCACATCTCCTTTAGGGGTAAAAACATAAACATCATCTTCAAATAAATTATCTTTAACACTGTCTAAATATTCTTGGGCATCTTTCAAATCACTTTGCCAGTCTAATAATTGCCGTAACCAGGCAAATTTTTCATCTGTCCCTGTAACTTGAGCTGTAGATCCACCTGTTTCCTTATACTTCCAGTGAGCTGCAATACCATATTCTGCTACATGGTGCATTTCCATTGTGCGGATTTGCACCTCTAGGGGACGACCAGTTAAACCAATTACACATGTATGTAAAGACTGATAACGATTAGGTTTAGGCAATCCAATGTAATCTTTAAATCTACCGGGAATGGGACAAAAAGCATCATGCACTACTGCTAAAGCGCGATAACATTCCTCATTTGTTTCTACAATAATTCTTAATGCAGCCAAATCATAAATTTCATGAAATTCCTTTTGCTGACGCTGCATTTTCTGATAAATGCTATACAGGTGTTTAGGACGGCCACTAATATCCAAACATTTAATTCCCGCTTGTTCAATTCTCTCCCGCAATACCTCCTTAGCTTTGTTTAATTTTTCTTCCCGTGCGGTTCTTTTTTCCGCCACGTGTTCTTGAATTTCTCGATAAGCATCCGGTTCCAAATATTTAAACGCTAAGTCTTCTAATTCCCATTTAATGTGCCAAATACCCAACCGATTAGCTAGGGGGGCAAAAATGTCTCTAGTCTCCTGGGCACTGCGACGACGACTGGTTTCCGACATATACTGTAGAGTGCGCATATTGTGTAACCTGTCTGCCAACTTCACTACAATCACTCGGATATCCTGGGCCATGGATAAAAACATTCGCCGAAAATTTTCTGCTTGACTTTCGGTTTTGCTGGTGAAGTTAATTTTCGATAATTTAGTCACACCCTCCACCAATTGTCTGACTTCATGACCAAATTTCTGTTCTATATCCTCAATTGTGACTTCTGTATCCTCAACTACATCATGTAGAAACCCAGCTGCTATCATAGTAGCACTACCACCTAAATCCCTTAACAAATCAGCTACTGCTATTGGGTGAGCTATATAGGGTTCTCCCGATTTTCTGTACTGTCCTTCATGTAGTTCATAAGCAAACTTTAAGGCACTGCAAATTAAATTGTTATCATTACGCCTTCGGTCATCCTCTCCTGAACCACTGTTGCTAGTGTTTTCTTGAAGGCATCTTTTTAGCCATTGAGGTAGGTTAATCTTTGTCAAAGGGTCAATAAAGCTGGTCATAGGAATAGTGGGTTTTTTAGTGGGTTAATGCTTTTGGTATTTGGTTTCAAAACTGTGGATATAGTCTTGAAACTGGGTGTTTTTGGCTGTAAATCGATTAAGAATCGAGTTCTGCCATCAATTTTTGCGATCATGGCAGAACCTAGTAATCTGATTCTAGAAGATATAATTGTACTCCAGATTCAAGAAATAGAAGTCCTAATGTCCTTTAAATATCAAAAATATCAAGAATTGAAAACCTTGGTTGAGCTATTGTTGTCAGATGTTAACAAAGCCCATGTCTACGATCCCACCTGGAGATCCCTTTTGGGTGAGATCAGCGGTTTTTTTGCGCGAGAAGTTGCCGTCTTTACTGATTTGGAATCTCGTCAGCAGTCTTATCAAACAGAGATAAGTAAACAGATACGTTTATTAGAGGTTGATATGATGTTTTTACAAAGTGCAAAACAGACACTAACTATAAAATCACGATTGGAAAGTATTCAACAAAGAGCTGAAATTTTAATTAGATATTGTCAAAACATATTAGAAATAAGCTGTTAGTGATTAACCACCGATTTACTATCATATAGGGAGAATGATAAGATAAATTTATATAAATGCTATCGTTTTTTGAATGGGAGTCACTAGACTTATTTCTAGACTACATCAACGATCTTAACCGATATGACTCCAATATGAACACAGGATGAATGATTTAATTTACTAATATAAAATTTCCATGAAACCTCTTGCCATTTTCCTAAAACTAGTGATATATTCTATTTGTGTGTGAGGAGCAAAGTTCAAAAAGCGCTTGGGGTGGAAACACGGCAACACTCCTGGGCGCTTTTTGATTGTGTAGCTTTAGTGGGGATCAAATGCCATAATTTCTTGCCATTCTTCCGGGGAAAGTGGTTCCTCCTCCAGCACCATATTAAAGACATCACAAGCAGCAGCAATCAAACTGGGAATAATAACTTCCTGAGTGAGACTCTTAGGGAGGCTAATGGGAAAAAAGGAACCTTCACCAAATATGGTCTCAAACAGCTCCTGATCCGGTTCCAAAACCATGGAGCCATGTTGGAGAATGACCTTATCAGTTCGCAGTTGGGCGCTACCAATCAGTTTAGCACCATTTGATAGAATTAAATCTGCACCCGTTGCAGTGCCAAAGCAGTTAGGATTGTGGATATAACCCCTTCCTACTTGACCATAGCTTAATTGTACCCCAAGTGACCCCCATCCTTGAATCAGAAAGTCACAAATCTTGGTGTAAGATTGCAATCGGTCTCCGGTTATTCCTGATGTGATAACGGTATAGGTTAAATCACCTTGATGTAGAACCGCCCTACCACCACTGGGACGAGAGACCAAATCTATCTTCTCACCTTGCCAAATTAAGTCATGCCAAAAGTCTGGGTATGTTTTTTGATGACGACCCAGGGAAATAGCTGGGGGAGACCAGGTATAAAACCTGAGAACTCCAGAGTATGTTTTTAAAGATTGGTGCTCATGCTGTTGTAGTAACCACCTGTCAACTGCCATTTGTATTTTACCAGGTGCTGGAAAACAGGGAATTAACCGCCAAATTTGTTTGACCACAAAAAGTTGGAAAACTACTAAAACTACTATAGTATGGTAGATAGTAGAATTCTGAGCAAGGAAAAAACAGTTGCAAGAATCACAACAAAAAGCACCAACACACAAGATACCAAAAGAACCAACATTCTACTATTTTGCCTATGGTTCTTGCATGTGCCCGGTAGACCTAAAGCGATCGCTTGGTGAGAATGTCCATCCTTACGTAATTGGACATGGCATACTAAAAGAATATAGACTGAGATTTTATGGCTACTCTCATTTACGTAAATGCGGAGTTTTAGATGTGGTACAAGATACTGCATCCCTGGTTAGGGGTGTGCTGTATGAACTACCTTGGAGGTTCAGTGAAAATTTGGATAAGAGAGAGGGGGTATGCCAGGAATTCTATCGTCGTGAGATGGTCAAGATTCAGCACCAAGGTGAAATATACAAAAATGTTCGCACGTACGTCGTGGTAAATAAATTACTAGAGGAAATACCACCAAATGATTGGTATTTTAATGTAGTATTAAGGGGTGCAATTACCTGTGGGTTACCAGAAGAATATTGCTGGCATTTATTTGACAAAATGCACGGGTTACAACAGAAATCGCACCAAACCTCTAATATTAGTAAAAATAATTTTAAGAAGACCTGCAACTCCTGAATCTAGTAATGGTTAGTCTAATTCCCGACGACCTTCTAGTGCTTTAGCCAATGTAATTTCATCAGCGTACTCTAAATCACCACCCATAGGTAAACCGAAAGCGATACGGGTTACCCTGGTAAATGGTTTAAGTAACCCAGCTATATACAGAGTTGTAGTTTCCCCCTCCACGCTAGGACTAATGGCCATAATTACCTCTTGAGGTTTTTGTTGACTAACCCGACGGACGAGAGCTTGTAAAGTCAACTGTTCAGGTCCAATACCATCCATAGGAGAAATTACCCCACCCAAGACGTGATACTTACCCCTATACTCGCGGGTTTTTTCCAGAGCAATCACATCGCGGGAATCAGCAACCACACAAATGGTTTGACTATCTCGATGGGGATTGCGGCAAATTTCACATACGGGTTCTGCTGTGAGATGATAGCAAACCTGACATAAACCCACCTGTTTTTTGGCATCAATTAATGTTTGTGCAAGAGCCTCAATTTCTGACTCTGGACGCTTTAGGATATATAAAGCCAAGCGTTGGGCGGACTTGGGCCCAACTCCGGGAAGGCGTTGTAATTGTTCAATTAATCGGGCTAAGGGGCGTGTATAAACCGTAGATTTTCTCCTGTGCTTACAAACGTAATTTTATGGTAATCCTAATCAAGGTTAAAACTAAGTTTAGCAAAAAGCATCTGGAAATCACACCTTATACTATAATTAGGTGATACTAAAGCTTAGTAGATAAGGTAAACGGAAGTTAACACAATGCACTACCTAACAGATCCTGCGGAAATCTACCAGCAAATTTCTCAGCTTGCTAAGTGTAAAAGTCTGTGGCTAGATACGGAAATCGCTGATTGGAATACTCCGTGTCCTAGGTTATCACTAATTCAGGTATTGGCTAACCCTACGGACTTAATCGGTGAGTTTGCTTATATTTTCGATGTCTTAGATAAGCCCGATATTTCCACATATTTTATTAGCCAAATTATGGTTGATGCCCAGATTCAAAAGGTGTTTCATAATGCAGATTTTGATTTGAAATATTTAGGTAAAAACTCAGCTAAAAACGTTACTTGTACTTTTAAAGTAGCTAAAAAAATTGGACATAGAATTTTACAAACCACTAACTTAAAACTAAAAACTTTAGCTGTTGAACTGTGTCACTTTTCCGATGTGGATAAGGAAGGAGGAGCTAGTGATTGGGGAAAACGACCTCTGTGCGAAAAACAACTAAAGTATGCTGCTATGGATACGGTTTACCTCGCTGCTGTTCATCGTCGGTTAATGGAATTATCCGATCCTGATGCTGTCAGTAGTATTTTTAATAACAATTTTGATAATACTACCCCCAATATCCTTCATGATATGGCAAACCCTGAATCAGAAAATTCTTCTTTGACTCCCACCAAACTAAGATTGGCTTTTGAGTGTCCTCGGATATTTTATCTTAATCATCGTTTTAATAATAAATCTTTGTTTATTCCGGAAGGTTTGATTGGTGGTATTGGTAATGTTTTTCATAAATTGGCAGATGAATTTATCGATTTATTGCTGAATGATGCCGAACTTACAACTCTATTTAATCCCCATCCTAACGAAATAAATTTGCAAGGGGTGGTGTTAGCGCTTCAGCAGTCATTTTATAAAATTGTCTTTTTTCCTTATTCTCAAACCCAGGAAGAGAGCAAGTCTTTGGTATTACATCAAGTTTGGCTAGGATTAACAGGATTAATTAAAAAGTTCACTGAGTTATTGATTAGCAATCGAAATTATTGCCATGCCAACTTACTTATTGCTAATACTTTTATGAGGGAGGATCGCGTTTTAGAACATGATTTTAATTTACCAAATGGTAAAAGACAACTGATAAGAGGTAAATGTGATTGTTTGGTATTTGATTTTGCAACCAACCGGTTTTCTGTGATAGAGTTTAAAACTTATCAACCAATAGATACATCAGCACAAGTGGCTCAGGTCGCCCTGTATAGCTATATGTTATCTGAGAGAAAAAAAGTACCTGTTAATGTTGCTGTTTATTGCGTTCTACCTGAATTCAAGGAGTATAAATATACTGCCGAAGAGTTAGAAAATAATATTCACCAAGTCATACCTCATAAATTATTACAAATGCAAAATTGGTTGACCTGGGAACCTCCCCAACCTAATCCACCTCCTATGACATCCCAGTCTCACTTATGTCAAATTTGCCCCGAAAAACAAAAGTGTCAGACTTTTTTTGCTCCCGACTTTGACAACTATTTTAATAACTGGGAGTTTAATCATCAGGATTCCCCAAATATTGAGGGTAAGAATTCCCCCCAAACAAGTAAAACTCAGAAAAATAATCCCTTTAATCCCGATCAAATTGGGTTGGATTTGGTGAACACTTTGAAATCCTTTGGTATTGGTGTGGAGTATCAAGGTGCTATAGTAGGTCCGGCATTTGTAAGAGTGAAATTAAAACCTAATTTGGGTGTTAAAGTGAATTCTTTATTGAAATTATCTGATGATTTACGGGTGCAATTGGGACTAGAACGCCCACCCTTAATTGCATCACAAGCTGGCTATGTAAGTGTTGATTTACCCCGCAAAGACCGAGAAATTGCCAGATTTGAAGATTATATGCAAAAGAATTTTTTATCTGCGACTGCTAAGTTAAAAATTGCCCTCGGATTGAATATTGATGGCAAGTTAGTAGAAGCTGATTTGTCTGATCCTAATACCTGTCATTTTTTAGTTGGTGGAACCACCGGAAGTGGCAAAAGTGAGTTTTTAAGATCCTTGCTCCTAAGTTTGCTCTATCGACATTCTCCTGAACACTTGAAAATTGTTTTAGTAGACCCTAAAAGAGTCACTTTTCCTGAGTTTGAAACAATTCCCTGGTTGTATTCACCAGTCGTAAAAAATAGCGATCGCGCCATAGAGTTAATGAGTGAGTTAGTAGCAGAGATGGAATCCCGATACCAAAAATTTGAGCTGGCTAAATGTGCCAACATAACGGTTTATAATCAAAACTGTGCCCAGGTTTTACCACGTATAGTTTGTATATTTGATGAATATGCGGATTTCATGATAGAGAAAGAGACCCGAACTGCTTTAGAGCAGAGTATTAAACGTTTAGGAGCAATGGCCAGAGCAGCGGGAATACATCTAATTATTGCCACCCAGCGTCCAGAAGCTACTGTGGTTACTCCTATCATTCGTTCCAACCTTCCTGGAAGAATTGCTCTGCGCACTTCAAGTGCTGCGGACTCCCAAATTATTTTAGGGGGAAAGATATCACAAGCAGCGGACTTATTGGGTAAGGGGGATTTGGTTTATCTAGTTGGGTCTGAATTACAAAGAATCCAGAGTTTGTTCGCTGAAAAAATTCAGTTTTCTTGACCACTATTCATTATCTATTGAAACCTTTAAACAGAAAATTATGAATACCTGGCTAAAAAAATATCCTTTAATGACGCTGATTACCATCTCCATTTTATGTATTAACATGGAATCAGCGGTTTCCATTTCATCCCCCATGGGACTTGTTGTTCAAGCTACTCAACCAATAGCATTAGATTGGTTAAACAAGGGGTTAAAAGCTATTGCAGAGGGTAAAGTACAAGACGCAATTATAGCTTTTCGTCAAGCAGCACAATTAGATCCAGCCCTAGCCCCCGCTCATTATAATCTAGGTTTAGCACTGCGACAAACTGGCAAATTACAACCAGCAGCAGACGCATTCTATCAAGCCACCCAAGCTGATCCCCAATTTGCATCAGCTTTTGCTAATTTGGGCGGGGCATTATTAGAAGGAAATAATTTACCATTGGCAATCGATTATTTAAAAACTGCTTTACAATTAGACCCAAAGTTGGGTTTTGCCCACTATAATTTGGGATTAGCAAGACAACTGCAAAAAGATTGGCAACAGGCGATCGCCTCTTTTCAACAGGCAATAATATATAGTCCAAATTCTGCAGAGCCAGTTTACCATTTGGGGAATTGTTATTTACAACAAGGGAAATTAGAATTGGCAAAATCAACATTTATTAAGGCTATAAGTTTAAATTATAACTATACAGAGGCTCATTATAATTTGGGTTTAATTTTGTTCGAGCAAGGACAACTACAAGACTCATTATCAGCATTTAGAAAAGCTGCTCAAACAAATTATAATTATCCCAATGCTTATTACGGAGCGGGATTAGTATTTGTGCAACTTAAACAATATGAACAAGCAATAAAAGTAATAAAATATGCAAGAGATATATACCAAAAACAAGGCAATATGGCATGGGCAAATAATGCGGAGAAGCTGTTGACACAAATACGAAATCTTAGGAGATAAGTGGGTGAGTGGAATTAAACATGAACGTAGGTTGAACCCAACGCCCCCATGGGTTACCGCTAACCCATCCTATAAATAATCGTGCCTCCCTACTTAATTGCCCACCAGTAAATTTCCCAATTCCTAATTACCAATAAACCATCATCTACCCCGATGTCAAAGGATAAATTATAGATAGAATAAATAAAAGGCTAGTTTTTAAAAACCGAGAAATTGTTATCAGTACACTAGCTAAGTACCACCAAAATGTTAAAATCATGAAAAAACGATTCAAGAGTAGATTTTTATTTGCTGGTCGTTGGCTAGATAGACAAATAATAGTCAGGAATATGGAAGCTTTTCAAGATCTGATTGTCATGGTATTGTGTTTAGCTTTATTTGCAGTTATGTTAATCCAATTATGGGGTATAATTATTGCTATTACTAAATTCATAGGCTATAAGGAATTGACATCAAAAATACTATTTGTATTAATCCTAGTAGAATTATTTAGACTACTAATAGTTTATCTACAGGAGCATAGTATTTCCGTAGGTGTAGCTGTGGAGGTAGCCATAGTTTCCGTATTGAGAGAAGTGGTAGTGCATGGTGCCCTAGATATTTCGGGAGTGCAGACAGCAGCAATTTGTGGTTTATTATTTATCCTGGGTGGACTGCTTCTGGTTTGTGCTAAAACTCCTCACATGGACTGCATAAGTGCAAATACCAAATATTGTCCACTTGTAGGTCAAGAAAACCAGCAAATGCCAAATGGATTCGATTATTTAGAAGAGGAAGATGAAAATTTGAACAACAGCATTATTTAGAGATCTTCTATCTAAAGGTAGTATAATCGAGTATTGTTTTTCCTCTCTTGGAGAGATGCAACCCAGAGAAAAATTAAGTATTTATGGAGTAAATGCACTCAGCAAAAGGAATCAAAACTGATGACTACTACTAAGACAAAAATCCAAGAACCAATTAGCAATTTAGAATACGATTTTATTACTGTCTTACACAATAAAGCTGCAGCGGTTCAAGCTTATGAACAATATATTAAAGATGCACAAGAGGTAAATTCCCAACCCTGCGTGGAACTATTTGAAAAATTACGTCAATCAGAAATTGATGAAGCTCATGAAATTCGCCAGCATCTGCAACAGGTAATGGTAAAGGGAAAAATGTAGGTTTTTAAAAACATACCTTACCTCAATCACTCCCTATGGGTGTCAGACACCCATAGGGAGATTGTGTTATTGTAATAACTGTTCCATTTGATGCTGACTCCATAACTTTTGGTATAGTCCAGGTTGTTCTACCAAATCCGAATGTTTACCAATTTGCACAATTTCACCCTTTTCCATAACCATAATCCTATCAGCACTAGCAGCAGCAGCAAGTTGATGGGTGATGAAAATTACAGTTTTCCGTTTTTTACCTTGGGAAAGGTTTTGCAGAATCTGGGTAGCTGTTTCATTATCCACACTAGAAAGAGCATCATCTAAAATTAATACCGGAGCATCAACTAACATGGCTCTAGCTAAAGCAGTACGTTGTCTTTGACCTCCTGACAGGGTGATTCCCCTTTCACCTACCAGGGTATCATATTGTTGGGGAAAGTTATTAATTTCTGCTGCTATGTGAACTAGATTAGCAACACTTTCCACTCTTTCTTGTTCAAACCTCCCCCTAAGTCTATTCTTGGCTAAATTGGCAGCACTACCTAATTCTTCTTGTTCAGTTACAAGGTCACCATAGGAGATATTATTCCTAATACTAGTGCTGAACAAAAAACTATCTTGTGGTACGTAGGCAATTGCAGCTCGCAAATCATTTAATGATATTTTTGTAATGTCCCAACCATCTAAGAATAATTGTCCTTCTCCAATGTCTAGCAACCTAGGTAAAGCATTGGCTAGAGTTGATTTCCCAGAGCCAATTGCTCCTACAACTGCGATCATTTCCCCTGGGTTAATATTAAAGTTAACGCCTGTCAACGCAGGAATCCGACTACCTGGATAGGCATAACTAAAATTATTAGCTGTGATTGCTCCCTTAACCTTATTAATATCTAAGGAAATTGCTTCTGGCAGATCTTGAATTTGAGGAGTGACACTGAAAATAGATTCTAGTCTATCAATGCTAACTTCACCCCTTTGGTAAGCAGTAATTGTAAAACCTAGTAGCGCAGTAGGAAAAACTAATCGTTCCACATAAATCAGGAGAGCTAAAAAATCTCCCACGGACAAATTCCCGGAAGATATGCGCATTGTCCCTAACCAAATAATGATCAAAGAACTGATATTTGCTAGTCCACCAATCATGGGAAACAGGGTGCTTCTAGTTTTAGCCAGTGTTAAATTCGCTTTTAATAAAGCCTGGTTTTTATTTTGGAAGGCCCGACGTTCATTTTCCTCTTGAGCATAGATCTTAATTAATGAAATCCCGCTCATATCCTCCTGAATTAATTCACTTATATCCGAAAGTTTTTCCTGTACTGCTGCTTGTTCTTGACGGAGGCGATCGCTAAAAGTATGCACTAAAAATAACATTACCGGATAAACAACCAAAGCTGCTAGGGTCAACTCTATGTTAATCGATAGCATGATTGGTATGGTCATAGAATAGGCAAATACAGTATTTACCAGGCTTAATACTGCAAACCCCAGAAGTCGGCGGATGTTTTCCACATCGCTGGTGGTGCGAGTAATCAAATCCCCGGGTGGGTTAATAGAAAAGTAAGCGGGTTCTAGCTTGAGTAAATGTTCAAAAATCCGTTGTTTTAGCTCAAATTCTACCTGACGACCAACACCAAAAATCCAGATGCGGGAGGCCATACGCATCATCCACATGGCGGAACTGAGCAGAATAATAACTACCGCATAATATAGAATTTGCTTAAAACTAAAAGTAGTAGATAAGGTGGCAACACCAGAGCGAATAAGCAGAGGGATATAAACTCCTAAGCCATTGACAGACAACAGAGCAATAACGCCCAATAATGTTTCTTTCCAATGGGGACGCAAGTAGTTACCAAGTTGAGCAAGTCTTCGAGATTTCACCATTATTTTTATCTTTAATACCTATAGTAGCACCGGGGCGGGGGAGTTTACCAGGTTGAGAGAGCTCTACTAACTAAGCAAGTATCTCCCAAATAACTCCCCAGTTCCACAGCGGTAGAGTGTCAAACCTGCCAACTTTTTAATCTTTGCAGATTAAGAGCGTCCACGCAAGAAAACATAAATTTGATTCAGATAACTTTCCCAAACCTGGGTGGTGAGTTGTAGAGTTTCCGCACTTGGCACAAAATCTTCTACCCTGAGTCCTCTATTACTAATTGCTTGAGGGGTTTGTAACAAATAGGATGGGATGTTAACACCAGCACTATTTAATATACCACCACTCACTACATCAGATGTAATGTTGCTGCTTATTCCTGGTGGCAAGGACGCTACTAATACGGGAGGAGGTAGTACAGTAGCAATAGGGGTTCTGACTAAAAAGTAGGCAATAGCAGGGGTACTAGAAAATAGTAAAATAGCTAATGACCATCCTAACAGATATCCTCCAGGTTTTTCTATACCACCTCCCTTGATTTTTTGAGCAGCGATAATTAACAGCAAAGCTGATGCTCCCAATGGTTTGAGGGGAAAAGAAATAAATCGCCACAGAGAAGCAACTACAGGTTCACCTGGGTTGAAAAATGCCAAAGCCAACACGGAAATTATTAACCCCACTACAATTCTACCAACAAAGTTAACCGTGGGGTAGAATTTTTGGAACAGGGAGTAGGCAATAACCCCAATTAATAGCCATAGTAAAACCCGGCTTAATAATTGAAACATAAATAAATCAACTCTCTATTTTTTTGCACAGCTAGTCTGGAGAATTACATATAGCATTAGCCCAGGATAGTGGCCCAGGTGGCCAGAAAATTCATCTCAGAGTCAAAAGCCTAAATAACTTTTTACTCCCAAATCCAAACTTTTGCCACAAATGGGTTTATTTTACCGTCAAACCGTAATCTCCCAGCTACTCATAAACCTAAATGCAGCACAAATCACAAATTAGGAGCAAATTATGTCTATTTTCCCAATTTCAAAACCCACAGTTTTAGTCACAGGTGGAGCAGGTTATATAGGTTCCCATGCGGTCAAAGCCCTATTACAAGATGGTTATCATGTCCTTATTCTAGATAATCTGGTCTATGGTCACCGGGATCTAGTCGAACAGGTATTACAGGTAGAACTCATTCAAGGAGATATACAAGATATCCCCCTCTTAAATTCCATATTTCAACGGTATAAAGTGGAAGTTGTTATGCATTTCTCAGCATACGCCTACGTAGGTGAGTCAGTTACTGATCCAGCCAAGTATTATCGTAATAATGTAGTAGCCACTTTAAGTCTTTTAGAAGCCATGCTGGGAGCTGGTATTTACAAGTTTGTTTTTTCTTCCACCTGTGCTACCTACGGAGTCCCCCAGTTTATTCCCTTGACGGAAGAACATCCCCAGCATCCGATTAATCCCTATGGAGCTACTAAACTTATGGTAGAGCGGATACTCTCAGATTTTGATATTGCATACGGGTTAAAATACGTATCTTTCCGTTACTTTAACGCTGCTGGTGCTGATCCTAGTGGGATTTTGGGGGAAGACCATAACCCAGAAACCCATTTAATCCCACTAGTATTGCAAACCGCCTTGGGTAAAAGGTCTTCAATTTCGATTTTTGGCACTGATTATCCCACTCCCGATGGCACTTGTATTCGTGATTATATTCACGTCACTGACCTAGCAACTGCCCATATTTTGGGTCTGGAATACCTGCTGCAGGGGGGTACTAGCACAGTTTTTAACTTGGGTAATGGCAACGGTTTTTCCGTCAAAGAAGTCATTGCTGCTGCAAAGGAAGTTACAGGTAACAATATACCCATTACTGAGTGCGATCGCCGTCCTGGGGATCCGCCTATTCTCATTGGTAGCAGTGAGAAAGCCAGGAAAATACTAGGTTGGCAACCGGTATACCCTCATATCAACGAGATAGTTTCCCATGCTTGGAAGTGGCATCAGAAAAGACATGGGTAGAATTAAGTGTTAACTAATTACAGCAATGCATTCAATTTCTACTAATACATCCTTAGGCAACCGAGAAACCTGTACACAGGCGCGTGCGGGAGCAGAGTCAGTTGAAAAATAGCGAGCATAAACCGCATTCATAGCGGCAAAATCTTGCATATCAGACAAAAACACACTAGTTTTCACCACATCGTTAAAGGTAGCACCTGCTTGAGTGAGAATAGCCTCAAGATTGGTCATTACCTGTTCCGTTTGTTTAGTGATATCAGTGGTATGAACCACATCTCCTAAAACTGGGTCTATGGCTATTTGTCCAGCTACGAACACCATCTTCCCAGTGGCTATAATGGCTTGATTATAAGGACCAACCGGTGCGGGTGCTTTCTCAGTACGAATAACTTGACGGGCCATAAAAATATCTTTTGCTGGATCCCCTATAATATACGTGATTACCTAAAACCAGTCAACAGAATTCCTAGCAACTATCTCCAGTCGGTTGAAAACTTTCCGGTGGGTTTGGATGGAGTTCAATGTTTAGTCTTGAACTTACGTTAAAAGACTCAAAGCTTATAAAAGAGTTAAATCAAAATTTATCTTTGATTAAAACTTAAAACTGTGACCTTGTGAAAGTCATCTTAAAAAATCCATTAAAACAAACTACTATGCTACCTACAAAAAGCTATTTACAACTTACTCCTGATTTACGAATTTGCCGCATTTTAAATGGAATGTGGCAGGTTTCTGGCGGACACGGACGCATTGTGCCAAAAAACGCTTTAAGTGCTATGTTCAAATATGTTGATGCTGGTTTTACTACCTGGGATCTGGCAGATCACTATGGACCAGCAGAGGATTTAATCGGGGAGTTCCGTCGTCAGTTAATAGCACAGCGCGGAGAGTTAGCAGCTAATAATATTCAAACCTTCACCAAATGGGTTCCCCGCCCTGTTAACATGACTAAGGGAATCGTTGAAGAAAATATTAATATTTCCTTAAAAAGGATGGATGTGCCATCTTTGGACCTAATGCAGTTTCATTGGTGGGAATATGGCAATTCTAACTATTTAAATGCCCTAAAATATATGGTAGAGTTACAAGCCCAGGGCAAAATTAAACACTTAGCTTTGACTAACTTCGATACGGAACACTTGCAAATCATTACCCAAGCTGGCATAAGAATTGTTTCCAATCAAGTGCAATATTCTCTAGTTGATAGAAGACCAGAAGTGAATATGATTAAATTTTGTGAAGCACACAATATTAAGCTATTGACCTATGGTAATATTTGCGGTGGTTTTTTATCCGAAAAATATTTGGGACAGTCAGAACCTCGCAGTTTTGATTTAAATACCATTAGCTTAAAAAAGTACAAAAACATGATTGATGCTTGGGGTGGATGGCAATTGTTCCAGTCCCTACTTACTACTCTTAAACAAATAGCAGATAAGCATCAAGCTAGTATTGCTAATGTGGCTATCAATTATATTCTAAAACAGCCAGCAGTAGCAGGTGTAATCGTAGGTGCAAGGCTGGGAATTAGCGAACACATAACAGATAATCAGCGGGTTTTTGAGTTTGATTTGGATGATGAAGATATCAAAATCATCAATGGGGTTTGCCAACAATCACGAGATTTGTATCAGGTCATAGGGGACTGTGGTGATGAGTACAGGAGATGAGGAGAAGATTTATGAGAAAATTTCCCATGCTTGTGCTACCAGCTGGCTCAGCCATCTTCTTTGTTGGCGGTCTAACATGGGATCCTCTTCCAGAACTTGAGCCGTTAAATCTTCTAGTGACTGCCCTTGGGCGCGACCTAACTGGACTAATCCTGCAATGGCGGCAGCTACTAACTCTTCATCAACGGGTTGTTGTCGTAGGGCGACGATTTCTTGAGGACTCTGTGGGATAGGATAATTCATGGCGCGAATTTAGGATAAATTTTTTAGGTAAGTTTAGGTACGTTTACAACAACATCACAAAAACATTGGGAGATATCACTAGAAAATGAAAGAGCTTCTTTACTTAGAAATTCCCACCAGCGATAGTGGTGCTGTCCGGGACTGGCTACAAACAGAGTTTGTTCCGGGAGATGGAGAAAAATTACTAACTCCACAAGGAGTTCGCGTGGTAAATGAGGAGTTATCTATTGAAAAACATTTAGCTACGGAACTCTCGATTTTTGTTTGGTCTGTACAGCGAACAACATACTTGAAGGTGTTTCGTTGGGGAGATAAACCATTTAGAAGAGAAGGTTTAGTTTTACAACGCTTAACTATGGGTATTCGGAGCCGCTTTCCCCACCAATACCCCGATCCCCCAAAGATTGACCCCCAAAGGTCAATTTTTACAGAATTAGAACCCTATTATCCTCTAACTGTCAAGTATTTTCAGAAAATTCCCAATGGGGAATATGATCTTAAACGTGTTTACTGGTGGGAGCAACGTTGGCGCGAAGGTGTCAAAAGTCCTCAGCAACCCCGTCAAGTAGTTTTTGACCACCAAACAACCTCATCAGAAAACTCATCTGGCCCAATCTATGACCTAATCTATATCGGTGGCGCTTTGGGTTCAATCCATGCTGCAGTTATGGCTAGATTGGGTTATAAGGTGCTACTGATTGAAAGATTACCTTTTGGCAGAATGAATAGGGAATGGAATATTTCTCGGGATGAAATTCAAAGTCTAATCAATCTAAACTTACTTACAAATGAAGAAGTAGAAACTATTATTGCTAGAGAGTATAAAGATGGTTTTAATAAGTTTTTTGATGCCAATAATCCATCTGACTTGCAAGCACCTGTATTACACACACCTACGGTTCTGAATGTGGCTCTGGATGCTGAGATATTATTAACCCTGTGTGGACAAAAACTGCGAGATGCTGGTGGTGATATTTGGGATGAAACAGAATTTGTGCGAGCAGATGTCACTAGTTCACAAGTTAGTGTAACTGTCAAGAGTATAACTACAGGAAATGAGAAACTAGTGGGGGGTAGATTACTCATAGATGCTATGGGTACTGCTTCTCCTATAGCTTGGCAATTAAATGGTGGTAGAGCTTTTGATAGTGTGTGTCCTACAGTGGGTGCTATTATAGAGAAGGGATTCGCTCCTGGAGTGTGGGACTCCCAGTATGGGGATGTTTTGTATAGTCATGGGGATATTTCTAGGGGGAGACAGTTAATTTGGGAGTTGTTTCCAGGAAAGGGGGAAGAACTGACAATTTATCTATTTCACTATCATCAGGTAAATGGTAAAAATCCCGGTTCTCTTTTGGAAATGTATGAGGACTTTTTTGCAATTTTACCAGAATACCGCCGTTGTGACCTGGATAACCTGGTGTGGAAAAAGGCTACTTTTGGCTATATACCCGGGCATTTTAGTACCAGTAGTAGAGATCGCAAGGTGGCTTTTAACCGAGTAATTGCCATTGGTGATTCCGCTTCTTTACAATCTCCTTTAGTATTTACTGGTTTCGGTTCTCTGGTTCGCAACCTGGACCGTTTAACGACTCTGTTGAATACTGCTTTAAAACATAATTTACTGAGTTTCACACATCTAAATAGAATTCGTGCCTACCAAAGTAACGTTTCTGTAACTTGGTTATTCTCTAAAGGAATGATGGTTCCCACGGGGAAATTTATTCCTCCCCAAAGGGTAAATGCTATGCTCAATACCTTCTTTGGTTTGCTGGTAGATGAACCTTTACAGGTAGTGGACAATTTTATTAAAGACCGCTGTGACTGGTTAACCTTTAATCGTCTAGCGATAAAAGCTGCTAGCAAAAATCCTGCTTTACTGATTTGGATTTGGCAAATGGCGGGTTTTCAGGATCTAGTTAAATGGTTGGGCAATTATTTTAATTTTGGTGTTCATGCTCTGGTAAGCGCTTTACTGGGAACCTGGTTCTCCCCATTCCTCCAATGGAATCAGTCCTGGTTGGAACCTAATTATCCCGCACTTTGGCTACAATTATTGGAAATTAATTATGCCATTACCATTGGGAGGCGTGTTAACACTCGATTTGTCACTTCCATTTCTTCAGATTTGCCCGTAGGTAAGTTTAGGAAGAGTTAACGAGCGTCTTGATTTTGAGACTGAGGTGGGAAATTTGGCAGCTCTACTGCTGCTAAGGTTTTTCTCACTTTCACCGTTCGACCAGGGTAAATCAAAGGTGAAGGTGATTTCTCTTCTGAATCTTGCTCTAAAGGTTCTACAGGGGAGAAGTTATTAGACAAATTATTAATTGACCATTGTAGATCGTAATTATTTTGTTGGTCACTGGTGTTCATGTTGGTGGTATTTATGGGATAATCAGATAACAAGTTCACTTTGGGTAAATTATTCATATCTTTTGAACTTTCTGAAGTCATGGTTGGTCTAGGTTCATTTTCCCCTGGATTTGAGTCTATGATATTGGTCTCCTTGGTGTTATTTGTCCGATTTGTATTTGATATATCTGACACATCGGGATTAGAAGCAAAAAACACGGACAGAATATCTTCCAATCTCTGATCTACATGGGAAGTCTCTTCGGGGACATCCATTGTGTTTTCTGTGGGTTGGTTAAATTCTGAGTCTACATAGTCCATTGCTGACCAAGGTCTAATGGGTTCCCTGTGTGATAATAAAGACTGCACTTTTTTATAAAATCTGCTGTCCTCCGTATTTACATCTAAATAACAAGCATTATCATCTATTTCTTGATCGCTAGAAGCAGGATTATCTAAACACTTTTCCAAAGCAGCTTTAAACTGTAGGGTTTGACGCTGTTGTCTTAAAAGTCGCATACCCAATTCACGACAGGTATTTTCTGACTGTAGTAACTGTTGAGATTGTTCACTACATTTAGTTTGTAGAAGGGTACATTCTCTTTCTAGTTGGGCGATTCTTTGTTGATTTAGTTGCGATTCTGCTTTATGGGTTTCAATAAACATCTCCTGACTTTCCATATTTTGCAAAGCAGTTTCCAATTGCTGGGAAAGGGACTGTATTCGCTCTTGAGCAGCTGTTATCTCCTGATTCTGCTGATTTAACATGGATTCGCTGACGCTAGAGCGTTTTTTTTGCCACTGTAGAATTTTTTCCGCTTCCCCTAATTCCTTGTTTAACTTCTCCAATTTTCTACATAAATCATTGTTAACATTTTTTAGTTCTTGATTTAAGGTTACTAACTGTTGTATTTCTGAATCTACCATGACTTGTTTCTCTGTGTATAATTGTAAAATAATAGAAAGGTTATGGGAGCCATACCGGGTTAAATCCATCCATAGGAAGTGTTTCCGGTTTAATCAGAGACTTGCCTTGATCTTCAGCAATCGGTAGTAGGGGCATAAACCATAGACTACTTTTGGCGATCGCCTCTCCATCATTGGTTTTCAAGATACTAGGTGGTAAGGAAAGGGAGTTATTACTTACAGGTACAATTTGGTCAAACAAAACTGCTAAACCATCGGGAGCTAGGCTCATTTGTACATTTCTTTGTCCTACTGGTAACATTAAAATTGGTTTATACTTTTTTGTATCCAGATTGATCGCCACCAGGTAAGGTTGTTCCACATATTTGTCTTGTGATACTAAACTAGTTAATAAGCAGTAGAGAGTGGGTGAGGAAGGATCAAAACTGCAGTAAAGTATGGATCCTGAGGTTTTTAGTAATGGTTTCTGAACTCCTTGATTGGTAACCAAGAATAAATCTCTAGTATAATCGCTATTAAATTTTACCATAGCAGCTTGGGAACCATCTTTAGAAAAGGCTTGTACCAAACCAAACTGAGGTAAAAAGTCCAATGGTTTACTTGTATCTCCTGCTAGGGATAAAATCGCAGTTCCTTGTCCTTGGGCAACTGCTACTGCTTTGCTATCCGGTGTAATGATAAAGTCACCTGCTGGTTTACCTTCTAAGCGTTTTAGTGTTACTTTTCCATTGGAATCTAGGTTATCCAGGGATGAATACCATAGTCCAAAATCTCCAGGATTATCTTTTTTACCTCTTTGAACCACAATAGTCCCCCCGTCAGGGGACAAGTCAAACTTGAGATTTTGATACTCTTGATTGTCCAACATTAAACCCAGTTTACCTGCTGGTTCTGATTTTTGTTCTTGTCCTTGTCCATTAACTATTCCTGTAGTCACTGTATAAATTTTCGCCGACAGTAAATCTGGATTATTACTTGCACGAGCGGAAAACAGGATTTTATCCCCTATAGGAAATGGCTCAAAGTCCATAACAATTAAATCCCTGGGGGTAAGTATGGTTTTCTGCTCTTGGGTTAAGTTATAAAGAACCAACCTACCATATTCCTGGGGACTTGCACCAATATAGACTAACGCACGATTGCGAGTAGAGAAACTACCCATAAAAGATTTGATTAGTCTATTGCTATTCTGACTGCGGGAAAATTTGTCCTTGGCTTTATTTAACGAAACTTGATAATTTGTGCCATAGGGAGCTGGTGTTAATAGTGTGTAGACCATCCTTTTCCCCGCCCAGCTGATTTTACCAGCTAGTGGTGGGGTAATTTGCAAATTATCCTCCACACTTTTGGCATCCATGGGACGACTAAAGACCAGACTAAATGCAGTATCTTCCGCACCAATCTGTCGATCTTGCCAACTAAAACTGCGCACAGTGGGTTTTACACCATCCCCCTGAGCAATAGTTATTCCAATCAACAAACCTAACACTAATATCAGGGCGATCGCCGCACGATCTAGTTGTGAAACAGACAAAATAGATTTATAGGTTTTAGTCATCGGTAGAAATGGAAAATAATTCCTGTACAAATGCAAACAAATCTAAACAAGTCTCGGGTTAATTAACATATTCTAGTCACCTAATACACCTAATAACTATAAGGATTTTTGGGCTGGGGAATTTTGCGGATAGAATTAGCCTTAATAGTGAGTCGGCGTTTACCAGCAATATTGGCCGTTGTCATTTGTCCTTCCACTTCTAACCAGGTATCTGGGGGATATTGGTCGCGATTAGTGGGGAGTTGGACAGGTAATCCAGCGGGATAAACGTCCGCAGCACAACAAGTAATCACAAACCTAGCTAAGATAAGATGGTCCAGATTGAGTTCCTGGGAGTGAATCACAAACCCTTGAACTTTGACCTTCTGTCCAGTATAAGCGTCCGGTTCTGGATAGACATTGAGTATTCTTACCCAATCTATTAGAGTTCGCTCTTCTGGACGGGTATTAGCGCGAAAGGACTGGGGTTGAGTCCGTGTTGCTCCTAGTATTTCGGTAACTTCTCGATTCAGTGCTGTTTGGGAAGCAAAGACTTGAGGACTAATAATAAATCCTAAAACCGCAGCAACTAATAGCAAGCTGCTACTCCACCCAGGGGGAAACACATTAATATGTTGTTCACCACTGGTGATTTGATCGGGAGGAATTTTGTGCCAAAGTTGTAAACTTTTACAAAAACTCATGGTCAGTAAACCAATAGCAGCTACAATAACTAACCAAAAGAAATCAGGGTGAATTAAGAGATTCAGTTTATTGGTTAGCCAGTACTTCAAGATTAGCACTCCCCAAGCAGCAATGGCTACTACCTCTAACCAAGGGAGTAAATGATTAGGCGTTTGGGATTTAGCATTTCGTAGTGAAGTCATACACGTAAAATCACAGCATTTAAGCTACATGATGTGGAGATTTAAAAACAAGGTAAATAAAAGTGTCAATTGACCTGCTAAGGCAAATAAATAAAACAGAGCTTTTGGTTTGAAAACAGATAACATTAATCCCACACCCTTAATGTCAATCATTGGACCGAAGACAAGAAAGGCTAATAAAGATCCACTAGTAAAAGTTGAAGCGAAGGAGAGGGCAAAAAAGGAGTCAACCGTGGAACAAATTGATACCACTGTAGCTAGTAACAACATGGTAAGAATTGAACTAATTGGCCCCGCACCCAAACTGAGAATCACATCTCGGGGGGCTAATACTTGAATAGCTGCTGCTATGGCACTACCTAGTACCATTATGGCTCCTAATTCTCGGAGTTCCTGGATAGCATTATCTAAAACCAGGCCCAGTTTCCCAATTAAAGTTCTGTTGGGTGTTTTTACAACTGTTTGAGAAAAATTTCCACTTAACCTGGTGGATATACCTGCTTTACCACCGAGGATATAGGTTCCCGATTGTAAAAGGGGACTGGGGGTTGTAACCTGTTCTTGTAATTGTGGGGTTTTTGGTTCTGTCTGTGCTGGGGGGTTAAATTTCAAATAGCGGGCAATCTGGGGTTGCAGGTAAGGAGTAATATCCTTTTGAAAGCTGAACACAAAGCCAATAATAGTAGCAATTGATAAGGATAAAACCACTCTTAAAACTACTATTTCTGGTTGATCCCTAAATGCAGTCCACGTTGCCCAAATCACAATTGGGTTGATAGTTGGTGCTGCTAGCAAAAAACCAATAGCAACCGACGTGGGCACTCCTTGCATTAATAATCGTCTAGCTACTGGTACGTTACCACACTCGCAAACTGGAAATAAAAAGCCAATCATACTGCCAAACAAAGCTCCCAGGAAGGGATTTTTAGGCATTATATCTACAAGTTTGCGCTCTTCAACGAAAAACAACAACAAGCTAGAAAATAAAACACCTAAAAGCAAAAAAGGCATTGCCTCGACCAGCAGACTTAGAAATAGAGTAAAACCATTATTTAATTGACTTATCATCATTTCGTCTTAGTCAAAAGCGATTTGGTAACTTTAGGTTATACCCAGTTATTCTATCTAAATATTGGTCAAATCGGGAATGGGGATCAGGGGAGATTCCCCCTGATAGAATTAGAGAAACCAACCGTAGGAATGTAAGCCTTTACCCAATAGATTTACGCCTAAATAGCAGGTCCAAACCACTAAAAAACCACCAGCTGCTAAAATTGCTGGTTTTCTTCCTTGCCAACCACGGGTAATTCTAGCGTGAAGATAAGCAGCAAAAACCAACCAGGTAATTAGGGCCCAAGTTTCTTTTGGATCCCAACTCCAATAGGAACCCCACGCCTCATTGGCCCAAACGCCACCAGCAATAATACCTATTGTTAGTAAGGGAAAACCAAGACCAATTACCCGATAGCTAATATTGTCCAAGGTTTCCGCTAGGGTCAGACGTTGGGGAGAAAGGGTTGTAACTGGTGATATATGGTCAGCTTTCACCACTTCTAAAACTGCTGTACTATATCCATTACCATTTTGATTGCTTTCTACCCGGGCAAAACCATTCTTTTCTCCTCCAGAACCTTCCATCATTAATTCCTGGGATTTGAGCAGTTTATAACCATTGGTACGATAACCACCATTACCTACCGAACTACCCTGTAATTCAATATTTTGACCCTGGGTGACAATTAAAAAGGCGATCGCCAGTAAAGAACCTACCATTAAAGCTGAGTAGCTTAACATCATCACACTGACGTGCATCATTAGCCAGTTAGACTTAAGAGCTGGTACTAGTGGTTCTGAATTTTGCATTTGCGATGGTAGGGTGAGGGTAGCAAAAGCGGTAATACCCATGGCCACGGGAGCAGTTACTACGCCTACCAATCTGCTACGACTAGTATATTCGGCAATTAGATGAATAGCAGTAATTCCCCAGGTGAGAAAAAATAGGGATTCATAAAGATTACTCAAAGGGAAATAACCCGCCTCTATCCATCTTGCTGTTAATAGAACAGCAATGGACAAATTGGCAATGGCCATTCCAGCGGTTCCCAGTGCTGCGGTGATGGAAAAACTAGGAAAAGCTGTCCCCACCCAATATATCAGCATGGTACAGAACAAAATAGCAAAGGAAGCATTATCTAGCCAATTCTGGAGTACAACCAGATTCATAAACAGTTCTCCGGTATCTACAACCTACTCAAGTCCACTCGTGCATCAGAAATCAAAAGTCTGCGGGGGATACTACAGTTTCACCTAAGTATTTAGTTAGATAGGGTGAGAAAACCTCATAGATTAAGGTTAAAGGTTTTCCATGATGCCAAAACAAGTAGTGGCGACCCCAAAAAGGTCCTGGTTGCCCAAAACCTAACTGTAGCGCATCCGAGTAACCGCAATAAATTCCTCGAATGTCCCTATACAATTCTGTACGAATTCTTGCTAAACTTGCCCAAATTGGTAGAGAGCGGTTTTGCAAAAATTCATCCACATGACTGGCCTCCCACCAAGATGTAGCATAACCCAATCTTTGACCGGATGATGTCTTTAGCCATACCTGTCGTCGTAATCTTGGGCCTGGTAAGGTTTCAATTAAATTGGGAGCCTGATCTAAATCCATGCCCACAAATGACATATCAATTACATCCACTTCTATTGGCTCACAGGTGAGTAATTGCAGGTGTTTAGTGGGGGAACCATCACCCAATAATAATAACTGCCATGGGGGAGCTAATTGGGTGTGTGGTAGTCCTCCTTGAATTTCTTCTTCCTCACCTTGCCAAATGGGTTGAAGAGGATGCCAGCTGGTTGGCAACTTGTTGGTTGGGGGAGCAAAAGTGGTAGTCAATTAATACCTTAGCCAAAAAAAAGTATGAAAAGGAAGGGTTGATATGGTAGAGTTATGGTCTTGCAAAACGAAAACTCAAAAACTACACACAGCCCATGCTAGAGATCATAACACTATTATGTTGTCATGGTAGGGCAATGCACTGGTGTGGATAGACATCAGTCAACGCCGTATCACACCGAGGTAATGTACTTCAAAAATTTTTTAATCAAAATCGGCTATAA
>Ga0169931_10000725_pt1 | contig 54856 bp, 39 predicted proteins | sample Kivu_15m_20L_FD_129675 | JGI IMG/M metagenome (GOLD analysis project Ga0169931, IMG submission 129675) | Freshwater microbial communities from Lake Kivu, Western Province, Rwanda to study Microbial Dark Matter (Phase II) - Kivu_15m_20L... | ecosystem: Environmental > Aquatic > Freshwater > Lake...
CAAACGCTCGTCGCCGAAATTCGCAGGGACCCCGCCGCACACCCCCTGCGAACCTCGCTGCTCAGCACCGAACTGCTGCCATATCAACTGGATGGTGTCGCTTTCGCAGCCGGCGCCGGACGCGCCATTCTCGCCGATGACATGGGGCTCGGCAAAACTATTCAGGGAGTTGGCACAGCTGAGCTGCTCGCCCGCGAAGCCGGCATCAGCCGAGTACTCGTGGTCTGCCCCACCTCGCTCAAGTCCCAGTGGCTCAGTGAAATTGCCAGATTCTCTTCCCGCACCGCCAACCTCGTCGCCGGTGGTGCAAAAGATCGGCCGGATCAATATGCCAACCCCGCCTTCTTCACCATCTGCAACTATGAACAGGTGCTCCGGGATGTCCTCTCCATCGAACAGCACCGCTGGGACCTGATCATCCTCGATGAAGGCCAGCGCATTCGCAACTGGGAAGCACAAACAACGCGAATCGTAAAAAGCCTGCGTTCACGATTTGCCCTCGTTCTCTCCGGAACTCCCATGGAGAACCGGCTGGATGAACTGTTCTCCGTGATGCAGTTCGTCGATGGACGTCAGCTGGGACCAGCGTTTCGATTCTTCAACCGCTACCGAATTCAGGATGAAAAAGGTGCAGTGCTCGGCTATCAGCACCTCGATGAACTTCGCGAACGACTGCGGCCGGTTCTGCTCCGCCGCACCAAAGAACTCGTCATGAAACAGCTCCCTCCCCGCAACACAGAAATTCTGCATGTCGCAGCGACAGAGGAACAGGCAACCCTTCACGCTGCACACCTTCGCGTTGTCGTCTCCATCGTCCGAAAAAAATATCTCACCGAAATGGATCTGCTGCGACTGCGACAGGCACTCCTCATGTGCCGCATGGCCGCCGACAGCACCGCACTCGTCGATAAAAATCCCCCCGGCTACTCGTCCAAACTTCAGGCCATCGATGAACTGTTCGAACAGCTGTTTGTGGACGGTGACCACAAGGCGGTGCTCTTCAGCGAATGGACCTCGATGCTCGATCTGATTCAACCACTCCTTGATAAACGCGGCGTCCACTACGTCCGACTTGAAGGCAGCGTGCCCCAGGGAAAACGACAGCAGCTCGTACATGAGTTTCAGACAAATCCCAACTGCCGCGTGTTTCTTTCCACCAACGCCGGAAGCACCGGACTCAACCTTCAGGCAGCCGATACCGTCGTCAATGTCGATCTCCCATGGAACCCGGCTGTCCTCGAACAGCGAATCGCTCGAGCGCACCGCATGGGGCAGAAACGCCCCGTCAACGTCTACATCCTCGTCACTCAGGGAACGCTCGAAGAACAAATGCTCACCACCATCAGCCAGAAAAAGGAACTGGCCATGGCGGCGCTCGACAGCGATTCTGAAGTCACCGAAGTCATGCTCGGGACCAGCAGCATGGAAGAACTCAAGTCCCGACTCGAAGTACTCCTCGGCGCCGTCCCCGAAGCCCGCACCGACGAAAGCCTGAAACGAGAACGCGAGGCCGAAACGGCAATGCTTGCCCGGAAGCGGGAACAAATGGCGGCCGCGGGCGGACAGCTACTGTCCGCTGCTTTCGGCTTCCTGTCCCAAATGCTCCCCGCCAACGCCTCCGCCACACCCCCAGCCCCCGAAGTCGTCAGCCTCATCCAGCAACAGCTCACGAACGCCGCCGAAACCGACGAAAATGGCCGACGAATGCTCAAAATTGCTCTCCCATCCGACGAAGCACTCGGACAAATTGCCCAAACCCTCGCTCAACTCTTAGGGCTTACCCAATCCCCGCCAGCTCACTGAACTCAAATTGCTCCGGATTTTTCTCGCCCTTTCCTCGCCGTTTCGGTTAGGATATCCGATCAATTCCAAAACAACTTCCCCGCCGGCCACGCCCACCCTCAACTCACCCTCAACTCACCCTCAAACCGCCACCCACCGGAGACTCCGATGCTCCCGCGACTCCGCTCGCTGCATTCGGTCGCCACCATCCTCCTCGCGGCCCTCTCTGCAATCACCGCCACCGCGTCGCCCCCCAATACGGATCCGGTATCCAATACTCCCGCAGCCGTTGACCCCGCCGTCCCGGCCCTCCGAGTACCCCTCGACATCACCTCCCATCAGCAACTCATTGTCACCGCCAACTCCCGAACCGGAACGCTCTCAATCATCGACAGCCAGTCCCTGCAACCGGTCGGCGAATTTCACGTTGGTGGCGCCCCTTCTGCTGTTGATTCCAACGGCCAGTACCTGCTCCTGACCGATCATTCCCGCCATTCACTGCAGATCTTCAAAACGCACCGCGATGCCAACGGACTGTGCGCGCTGGAACACGTGGCATCCGCCCCTGTTCCCCGCTACCCGGTGGATCTGACAGTCTCTGCCGACGGACACTCCATCGCGGTCACCTCACTCTGGTCGCGAATGCTCACTCTGCTCCTGCTCGATGATGCCGGCAGACTCCACGAAACCCACAGAATACCGCTCCCATTCGCTCCACGTCGGGTGCTTCATCCTGATGCAGATCACCTGATCGTGGCTGATAACTTCGGTGGTGAGCTCTGCGTCGTAAACAGCGACAGCGGGCAGATCATTCGCCGCCAGTCTCTGCACGGACATAATATTCGCGGCCTCGCCATCAACCCGCAAACTCACGCACTGCTCGTCACCTGCCAGACACTCGACAGCCGCACCTTCACCACCTACGAACGAATCTTCTGGGGCGTACTGATGCAGAACGGCCTCCATTCGCTCCCACTCCAATCACTCCTTCGCCCCGTTCCCGCCGCCACTCCGCCTGTCACTCAGCCCGCCACTCCGCCCGCCACAAACAGCAGCTACGGCAGCCTCGATGCCTACGATGAACCCGAGTACGACGGGTCGTCCTACAGCTCACCTCAGCGCTACCCGCTGGGCACACCCTCCGTCGGTTCCGGCGATCCGGGTGCCATGCTGGTCACAGCCGATGACACCACTCTGCTGCTCATTTCCGGCACCAACCAGGTCGCCTTTCGCGCCGCCAGCCATCTCCCCTTTGAACGCCTGCCAACCGGTCGTCGCCCGGAATCGCTCTGCCTGAATTCCGATCAATCACGGGCTTTCATTGCCAATCGCTTTGACGACTCCCTGACAGTCCTTGACCTCACCGCTGCAGCCCCAGCCGTTGTTGCCACCATCCCACTCGGAACGCTCCGCCAGCCCACTCCCGAAGAATCCGGCGAACACCTGTTCTATGACGCCTCACTCTCACTCGACGGCTGGTTCAGCTGCCACTCCTGCCACACCGATGGCCACACCAACGGACTTCTTGCAGATACCTTCGGCGACGAAGATCGCGGAGCTCCCAAAAAAGTGCTTTCGCTCCTTGGAACCGGCTACACCGCACCGTGGGCGTGGAACGGCAGCAAAACACACCTCGAAGACCAGATCAAAACTTCACTCATTATTTCCATGCAGTCACAGCTGCCAACAGACCAGCTTCCGATTGAGCCTCTGTCGGCGTTCCTCCGATCCACCACTCCACCACCGTCGCTCCAGTTTGCTCGCGACACTGTCCCTGATCCCGCTCGCCTCAGTCACGCTCGCAGCCTTTTTCAGACAGCCAACTGTCAAAGCTGCCACTCCGGCTCATCGCTCACCAGTGCCTCAATTGTGGACGTGGGGATTCACGACGAAGAAGGTGTGACCGAGTTCAATCCGCCTTCGCTCCGAGGAGTCAGTCAGCGAGGTCCGTGGTTTCATGACGGCCGCGCCACCCAGCTCCGCGAGGTGCTCGAGTCCGGACACCATGGTTCAGACACCCCACTCAGCGAAGATCAAATCAACCTGCTCCTCGAACTCCTCGATTCGCTCTGAAGCCCTGCCCCGGATCCCGCCATGACCGGACCCGTTCGCAAACTCCTTGATCAGCTCCTCAAAGTCCTCGCACTGGTCGGCCTGATCTGGCTCGTGTTCCTCCTTTCACTCGTGCTTGACCTCCGCCAGTGGGGTCTGGTTCCGCGCACCTTCAGCGGACTTGCCGGACTTGTTACGATGCCTTTTCTGCATCGGGATCTCAGCGACCTGTTCGGAAATACCGTGCCGCTCACCGTGCTGCTCCTGATCCTGCAGACGACCCGACCAAATCCGTGGCGCATTCTGCTCTGCCTGCAAAGCGGTGCGGGAGCGCTGATCTGGGGACTCGGTCGCCCCGATCTGCACCTCGGAGCAGGACCAGTCCTTTTCTCAATCGCAGCCTATCTGATCACCGCAGGTATTCACGAACGCCGTCCCATACCCATCGCCGCCGCCGTGCTCGTCACCGTGCTCTACGCCCCCCTCTTCTGGGGACTCCTTCCCACCGCCGGCACTCACGTATTTTGGGAAGGGCACCTCTTCGGCGCCCTCTTCGGCGTCATCTTCGCCACCCAGACAATCCGCCGACTCCGCCGTCGAACGGCCACCAACTGACACCCCAGCCGAGCCGCGACCGTCAGGGAGTGGGACTTCCACGCAAACCAGCCGGCATAGCACCTTCACGTCCAGAAATTTTCCGCATCAAGGTGCCGCGTCAAGGTGCCATGCACCCTGACGCTGTAGGTGCCATGCACCTTGACGCGAATTGCCAGTCTTTTTACTGGTGCGGACCCATCGGTTGCACGCCATCGCGAGTTTCTGGCAGCGTCATTGGGCTGCTGGTGCTGCGACGCACAGCAGCTGGGTGCGGGTGCGGAGCAGGAGAGTGCCGCGGTGGATGGAGGGAGTGGCGATGATGCTGTCGCCTGTGTCGTTGTCCGCCAGCTGGGGGAACTGGCGGCTGTTCTCAAGGACTGTGACGGTTCCATTTTCAGCAGCGAGGAAAATTTTGCCGTCAGCAGCAACTGGGGAGGCAAAATAGGTGCCGGCGTTGCCAATGCGGCGGGGGCCGTCTTCAAGCTGGCCTGTCTGCAGATTTCGCGTGGTGCAGATACCGCCGCTTTTGATGAGCAGCAGGCGGTCTTCGAGGAGGAAGGGCGAGACGATGTGGTCGGTGTGGCGAGTGGCGTGTTTCCAGAGCAGGTGAGAACTGGTGACGTCACCGGTTCCGCCGCCGCGAACGGCCATTACGAATTCTTCTGCCGCGGCATCTCCCAGTGAAGTAAACTCCGCACCGGCGAAGTTGTCCGGGTGCAGGAAGGCCAGATCGAGCTCCCGGCCTTCGAGAAATCCATCGCCATTTTTGTCCCCACGACCGAAGGTGCGTTTAAAGAAAGCTTCGGGGACTGGTGTGGTACCGAGGCAGGCCTGAGTTTCCGTGCGGTCGATGCGACCATCGCGGTTGCCGGTTTCGGCCTGATCGACGGCAACCAGCCATTGGTTGGCGATTCCACCGCTTTGTACGGACAGATAAATTACACCGTCGCGACAGACGGGAGTGGTCTTGATGTTGCGCAGGAGCGTGCGGGCGTGCCAGCGGCGGTGCCCGGTCTGCGGATCATAGCCAATGAGCAGTCCGGTGCCGGCGACGACAATTTCGCTGCGGCCATCGACAACATTGACGATGGGATGTGAGTAGTTGACGGCCATGTCGCTGCGATCATCTTTCCAGCGGAGCTGTCCCGTGACGCGGTCAAAGGCATAGAGGGCCGGGTTGAGATCATCATCCTGACAGAAGAGAACAAGGTTTTCGCAGAACACCGGTGACATACCGGCCCCCCACTTGAAGACGAAGAACGGCACAGGCAGTTCCTGTTTCCAGAGATCGGCACCGGTAGCGGCATCCAGCGTCAGCAATCCGAGCGTGCTGAAGTAGAAATGGACACGGTGTTCGTCTGCAGCCGGGGTAGAGCTGGCGTGGCTGTTGGTCTGGTGAACTTCCGGGAGCGATCCGGTGTTCCACTGCCGTTTCCAGAGCGGTTTTCCGGAGAGGGCATCGAATGCGGCCAGAGTCACCTGCCGGGGTGCTGTCATGCCGGAGACGAACACACGCCCGGCGGCGGCAACGGCACTTCCAATGCCATCTCCGACAGGCTGTGTCCAGCGAACGTTTTCAGTGGCGGAGAATTTAAGTGGGAGGGCTGCGGTACCGACGGAGTTACCGGAGCAGTTAGGACCGCGAAACTGTGGCCAGTCATCCGCACGGCCTGACGACCGGGTGCACAGCGAGACCAGCAGCAGGGACAGGGCGAACGTGACTATGGCGATTTGGGGGTACGAGCAGCGGGTGTTGTTCACTGGCATGTGCGGGACCTGACCTTTCTGCGGGTGGCGGAACTGGCCGAACCTGCGGCCAGCGTGGACTGGAACTGCATTCGGATCATGAGTCGTGCGCGTTCGACATCGCGGTCGCGGATGGCGAGGAACAGCTCACGGTGCTCCCATGTGATTCGCTGGGCGGATGCGGGCGTTTGCGGGGCGCGGGGGGCGATGCGGAAAAACTGTTCGAGCACCTGTTGCATGCCGGCAATGAGTCGTGAGCCGGTCATGTGGAGGATCCAGGCGTGGAACTGCATATCGAGTCGGGCGGCTTCGGGAGAATTGACATTCGCGGCGATGGCGGCTTCGAGTTGTCGTTCGATGACTTCGAGGCGTTTGATCTGGTCTGAGGTGGCATTGCGGACGGCGAGCTCGATCGCGCCGACTTCAAGAGCATAGCGAAGCTGTGCAAGTTCCTGCCAGTCATCAGGGGAGGTTGCCAGAGAGGGCAGGCTGGTGGAGAACAGGCTGAGTGGATCAGGGCGGCGAACAAGCAGTCCCTTGCGTTTGCGGGATTCGAGCAGTCCGAGGGCTTTGAGTTGTGAAACGGCTTCGCGGGCGACGGTGCGGGAAACGCGGTAACGCGTGGCCAGCTGAGCTTCGGTCATGAAGAAAGCGCCATCGGGAAGCTGCAGGCGCTGGATACGGCGACGGACAACGCGAGCCAGTTTCTGGGCCTGTGGGAGCGACCGTGTGCGAGTGCGCGGGGTGGCTGAAATATCTGCCATTGCTTTATTTCTCCAATTTCAAAAGCTTACAGAGTTGCCCCTTCAGATGTCAATAAATAGGATTTATTTTGGTGGCCGTCCAACAGCCACCTCTGGATGTGTCAGGACTGTGCCACAGAAACACCGGAGACCAGCCATGACAGTGCTCGACTGGATGGTGCTCGCCGTCTACGCCCTGCTGATGCTGGGCGTGGGTCTGTACAATTCTCATCGCAATCGCACGGCTGACGACTACGTGCTCGGTGGCCGCCGCATGTCCCCGGTTGCTGTCGGGCTCAGTCTCTTCGCCACGCTGGTCAGCACTCTGTCCTACCTTGCCAATCCCGGCGAAATGATCGCTCACGGTCCCATGATGGCCACTCAGTCGCTCGCACACCCGCTCATCTATCTGATCGTAGGTTACTGTCTGATTCCCCGCATCATGAATCAGCCGGTGCAGTCCGCTTACGAATTGCTGCAGACACGACTTGGCAGCGGCATTCGTTCAGCAGGTGCTCTGGTCTTTCTGCTCCTGCGCTGCGGCTGGCTGGCCACAATCCTCTTCGCAACCAGTCGCGTCGTGCTTCTGCCGCTTTTCAGACTCGACACCGGCGACAACGACACCTCACTCTGGACCGCCGCTCTCTGTACAATCCTTGGACTAACCGCCGGCATCTATGCCTCGCTCGGCGGGATTCGCGGTGTAGTGATCACGGATGCCATCCAGTCCGTCACAATGCTCGGCGGTGCCCTGCTGACGCTTGCTGTCATCACATATCGCATGGGTGGTGTGGCGGCATGGTGGCCGGACACCTGGCCCGCTCACTGGCAGGCTCCAGGCTGGGGTTTTGATCTCTCGAAACGAGTCTCCTTCGGAATTCTGTTGTTGTCTACCACGCTGTGGTACGTCTGCACAAATGGCTCCGACCAGATGTCCATCCAGCGATTCCTCTCAACTCGAAATGCTGCTGCAGCCCGCCGCACTCTGCTGGTGTCCCAGCTTGCCGACGTCTCAGTGTCGCTGCTGCTTGGCATTACCGGCGTCGCGCTGCTTGGGTTTTATTCTGCCCACCAGACACTCATCCCGCAGGGACAGACCTTCGACGCCGCAGGAGATCGCTTCTTTCCGCAGTTCATCATGCAGGAAATGCCCGGCGGACTCGCAGGTTTTCTCGTCGCCGCACTTCTCAGTGCCGCCCTCTCCAGTCTCTCCTCAGGCCTCAATTCCGCCGCTGCCGTCCTCGACCGCGACTTCCCCCAGCTCGGCCGATCCCTCCGCCCCGGTGACTCCGCCACGGACGCCATCAGCCGCCTGCAACTGCTCACCACTCTCGTAGCCCTCGCCGCAGTGCTGCTCAGCATGCTCAATCTGCTGTTCGTCGGCAATCTCCTTGAACGCTGCTTCAAGATCATCAATCTCCTCACCGCACCGCTCTTCGTTCTCTTCTTTCTCGCACTCTTCGTGCGGTTCGCCAATGCCACAGGAGCCTGGTGCGGACTGGCCGCAGCAATCTTCGCCGCTGTGTTTGTCGCCTACGGCCCTGAACTGGGAGTCCCCGAAAAAATGCGGCTCAGCTTCACCCTGATCATGCCTGTATCACTCATGCTGGGGATCACAACCGGGACTCTGGTGAGTGCTCTGACGTCCTCCTCAATTCATCCCCATCCACCAACTCCTCCTTCCGAAAGCAACGCGCCATGAAACTGCCCTGTCTGCGCCTGCTGACCGCTGCTGTGCTCGGCTGCCTCGCCCTGCCGTCGGCTGCTGCTGATGATCCCATCGACATCGGTCAGCGTCGTGAACTGTTCGTCGATAGTGCTCTGATCGAACAACGAAGCGGGGCGTCATTCGCCATGCACCGCCCGGAAGCTCGTGATCTGGCGATCGTCTGTGATCAGCCGTGGGAAGGTAATATCTCGGCCTACTACACCCTCTTTGCAGACGGCGACATCTTCCGCATGTATTACCGCGGCGCTCACTGGGACGAACAGGCCAAACGATCCACACACCCGGAATTTGCCTGCTATGCCGAAAGCCGCGACGGCATCACATGGGTGAAGCCCGAACTGGGGCTGCACGAATTCAATGGCTCCAAAGCCAACAATATTGTCCTCACCGGTTCCGGTACCCATAACTTCACTCCATTCCGCGATACCCGCCCCGACTGCCCACCCGAGGCTCGCTACAAGGCGCTCGCCGGCGACGGCAAGGGACTGCTGGCCTGGCAGTCGCCCGATGGTGTTCGCTGGTCTCTGATCCGCGACACTCCCGTGATTACCAACGGTGCCTTCGATTCGCAGAATCTGGCATTCTGGGATTCCGTTACACGGCGCTACCGCGCTTACTGGAGATATTTCGAGGCTGGCAGTGGTGTTCGTGCCATTCGCACGGCTTCTTCAGATGATTTTCTGACGTGGAAGGATGAAGCAGACCTCGCCTATGACAAAGCCCCGCCCGAACATCTCTACACCAACGCTGTCATGCCCTACGTTCGAGCTCCACATCTTTACCTCGGATTCCCCACACGCTTCCAGCCGAAGAATCAGCAGGTCGAACCTGTTCTGATGACCAGCCGCGATGGCGTTCATTTCCACCGCTGGCCTGAACCGCTCATCCCCATCGATGCGCCGCAGGATCGTGATGGGAACCGCAGCAACTACATGACCTCAGGACTCCTGCAGCTGCCAACGGAACCGGGACTTTTGTCCGTCTACGCCACGGAAGCTTATTACGCGGGTCCAGGCAGCCGCGTACGGCGATTTGTATTTCGCACCGACGGGTTTGTGTCGCTGCAGGCCAAGTCGCAGCCTGGGGACGTCCTGACAAAGCTCCTCCGGTTTTCCGGCCAGTCACTGCAGCTCAACTTCCGCACGGAAGCAGCGGGAAGTATACGTGTGGAAGTGCAGTCGGCCGATGGCCTGCCTCTGCCCGGACTAAGCCTTGCAGACTGTGAAAAACTTCAAGGCGACGCCATCAAAAAAGTCGTCACCTGGAAGTCCGGAAAAACTCCCGCAATCGCCGACGGACAGCCCGTAAGACTCAGGTTTCAGCTGCAGGAGGCAGATTTGTATTCGATGAAATTTGAGTGATGAAGAGGGCGTGGTGGCAATCGTCGCTGCGTTTTCCATGAAGTTCTCACTTGCCACCTCCCGCACTCAATGCAACCTCCAGCCCTCCCGGCCCGTCAACAGAACTCTTTGCCCGCGGGGCTCCCACCCAATGGCAGTCACTTTGTCGACTTTCGCTTTGCGAAAGGATTTCTCTTACCGTTCTTTCGCGGAGCGAAAGACGACTCTACCAGCCCTCGACGGCGCAAGTGACTGCCATTGGTCGCCCACCCGGGGGGCTCCCATGCATTCGACTTTCGTCCTTCTCTCCCTTTGACCAGGATACCTCATGCGATTCAGTCGCGTCAAAAGCAAGCTTCGTCGTGGTGAGCCGGCGTTGATTACGTGTTGTCACTTCACCGATGCCAGCGTGTACGAGCTGGTAAGTCTGTTGGGGTTTGACGGCATCTGGCTGGATCTTGAGCATCATGCGACCAGTCTGGAGACGGCTGCCGGACTGATGCGTGCGGCGCGCGTCGGAGTGTCCGACATCATTGCTCGTCCGGCGCGATGGGAGTACATGCGGATGGGTCGGATTCTCGAAGCGGGTGCTCAGGGCATCATGTATCCGCGCTGTGAATCCGCCGACGAGGCGAGGGAAGTTGTTCGCTGGGCCAGGTTTGCCCCGCAGGGGCGACGTGGCGTGGATGGGGCCAACGGCGACAATCCGTATTGTTCGATGCCGATGCCTGCGTATCTGCAGGCGGCCAACGAGCACACGCTGCTGATTGTCCAGCTGGAATCCCCCGAAGCACTCGATGCGGCCGACGAGATTGCTGCAGTCGATGGTGTGGACGTGCTGATGGTCGGGCCGGGGGATTTAAGCGTGATTGCCGGGATTCCATATCAGTTTGATCATCCGCTGATTCAGGAAGCCTATTCGAGGACGGCAGCGGCAGCGAAGCGGGCCGGCAAGTGGTGGGGTACAGTCAGCGGCAATCCGGATCACACCCGCAGGTTGCTTGAACTGGGAGCCCGCTTTGTTTGTCACGGGGCTGACATTATTCAGGTGAAGCAGGGGATGGAGGCCATTCAGGAGCGTTATGCCCCGCTGGGCTTCACCTTCGAAAATCGGCTCAATCAAATGGCTGAAGAACTCAGTAAATCCACCTGACACCCATGCAGACTTTGACCTGGAATAACTCGCAGCTTTCACGGCTGATGCTTGGAACAGTGCAGCTGGGGATGCCCTACGGCATCGCCAATTCCACTGGCCAGCCATCGCGGGAATCTGTGCGTCGGATTCTGCAGACGGCGATCGAGCACGGAGTGAACTGCTTTGACACGGCTGCAGCCTACGGGGACAGTGAAGCTCTGCTGGGAGAGTTGCTGCCGGAGATCATCGGCGTGGCTGCCTTTGAACAGCAGCTGATTGTCACCAAGGTCCAGCCGCTCACTCCGGAACAGCTGGCGGATCGAACGCTGGGTGAGGCTGCCGTGCGGGCATCGGTAGCTCGATCACATCAACGCCTGGGTCTTGACGTGCTCCCGCTGGTGCTCTTTCATCGCGAAGAAGACGCACTCCACGCGGGAGTACTGGAAGAGCTTCGCGACATGGGTCGGCTGCGGTGTTGGGGATTGTCCTGTGGCAACGAGCCGGACGGGGCTCTGCATTGTGTGGAGCTCGCTGGAATCGCCGCGCTGCAGTTGCCGGGCAGTCTGCTGGATCAGCGGCATCTCCGCAGTGGCGTGGCGGGGCGTGCGGCTGCGAAGAGAATTGCGGTGTTTGTCCGCAGCATATTTCTGCAGGGCCTGATGCTGCTGCCGGACGAGCGTGTGCCGGAGGCCCTGCGGGCTGTCGTGCCGGCGCTCGGGCGACTGCGACATCTGGCCGCGGACTCGGGGATGACGCTGCACGAGTTGGCGGTGCGATATCTGCTGGATGCAGAGGGCGTGACAAGTGTGCTTGTGGGTGCTGAAACAGCAGATCAGGTGCAGCAGGCGGCTGAGGCGATTGATCGTGGAGCACTGCCGCTGGATTTGCGTAAGGCTGCGGAAGAGAGTGTTGGTCAACTGCCGGCAGAGGTGCTGACGCCATTGATGTGGCAGGGGTTGAGAGCGGGCAGATGATAAGGATGTGGCAGGGTGATGAGTGTGGTTTTTGTTGATTCTCAGTGAGGTGTATTCATGTTGAATCCTGCAACGTTGCGTGAACAGTTTTTTGCCGAGGGATATGTGGTTATTCGTGGTTTTCTTTCGGGGGGGCAGTTATCGATGCTGCGGGAGCAGCTGGATCGGTACATCCGGGTTGTAGTTCCAGGTTCAGCAGCGGGGGATGCGTTTTATGAAGACCGTTCCCGCCCGGAAACGCTCAAACAATTGCATCGAATCGAGCAGGATGCGTTCTTTGCGGGTTATCTGGGACATTCGTTGTGGAGACATACGGCCGAGTCGCTGCTGGGCGAGGAGGTACGATCGCCGCAGGGTGCGGAGTGGTTTAACAAGCCGCCGTCTACCACGCACGCAACTCCGCCGCACCAGGACAACTTCTATTTCTGCCTGTCTCCCCCGCAGGTGCTCACAATGTGGCTGGCACTGGATGATGTTGATGAAGAGAACGGCTGTCTGAGATACATTCCCGGATCACATTTGCGCGGCATTCGGCCACATTCCCGCACTTCAACGCTTGGGTTTTCTCAGGGAATCGCCGATTACGAAGAGGCTGATTATCAGCAGGAGGTTCCAGTGCCTGCAGAGCCGGGAGACGTGTTGATTCATCACGGAAATACAATTCATCGTGCCGACGCCAATCGGTCGCTGGTCCGTCATCGTCGCAGTTTCGGGATGGTTTTTCAGGGGCAAAGCAGTGTGCGGGACGAGGATGCGTTTGAGCGATATTTGCAGTCCTCGCGACAGCAGCATCAGGAGCTGGGTCTGACTGGCCGAAAAAACTCCGGCTAAGTCGCTGTATTGTCGCGTTTCGCTCCGCGAAACGATCGATTCTCACTTTTCTTTTCGCAGAGCGAAAAGCGGCGTTATGACCACCATGAAAACCATTTCGCAGCTGTTTGATCTTACCGGGCGCACGGCACTGGTCACCGGCGCTCGCGGGCATCTGGGCCGCGCCTTCGCTGAGGCACTGGCGGAAGCTGGTGCGAAGGTGGTGGTCAGCAGTCGTCAGCGGGCGCAGGCTGAGGAGTTTGCAGGGAGCCTTGGGGGAGCGGCGGCGGGTCAGCATTTCGGAGTGGAGCTGGATCAACAGGAAGAATCTTCAATCACAGCTGCCTTCAGCGAGCTGCTGGGGCGAGCCGGCCGTCTGGACGTGCTCATCAATAACGCCCATGAGCCGCTGGGGGTGGACTGGCGAACGGTGACAGGTGAACAGTTTCAGCAGCAGCTGGGGAACCTGACCGGTTATTTTCTTCTTTCACGACTTCTGCGGGATCATGCGGTTTCCTGCAGCCGTGGCGCCAGTATTGTGATGCTGGGATCGATGTATGGCGTGGTGGGATCCTATCCGCAGGCCTATGAAGGCATCTGCATTGCCAGCCCCGCGCCCTACCATGCTTTGAAGGGTGGCGTTGTTCAGCTCACACGGCACCTCGCGGTATACTGGGCAGCAGATGGTGTGCGGGTAAACTGCCTGAGTCCCGGCCCGTTTCCTGGTCCTGCGGCACCGCCGGAAATGGTGGAGCGACTGAGGCAGCGTTCGCCACTGGGCCGCATGGGGCGTCCGGAGGAGCTCAAAGGGGCTGTAGTCTTCCTTGCGTCGGATGCATCGAGTTACGTGACGGGTCAGAATTTGCTGGTGGACGGGGGCTGGACGGCGTGGTGAGTGTTTGCGGGCCCGGGAAAACTAAGGAATGCATCAAATGGAAAACTCCGTGAGTGCTGCCGCCGGCTGTCGAGTCCCGAAGTCGATGGCTTTATACCGCCGTGCCGAGCGATTGATTCCCGGGGCCACGCAGCTCATCAGTCGTCGTCCGACGAGGACTGCGTTTGGCGTGTCACCGATTTACGCCGCCCGGGCTGCGGGGGCGCGGTTTACAGATGTGGACGGCTTCGAATATATCGACTGGATCAGCGGGATTGGTGCGATCCTGCTGGGATATGCAGACCCCGTGGTTGACGATGCCGTGTGTCGTCAGCTGTCGCTGGGCACGATGTACTCGGTAAATCACGAATTGGAAGTGGAGCTGGCAGAGCGGCTTTGTGAGCTGATTCCCTGTGCTGAGATGGTGAGGTATGCGAAGAGCGGCGGGGAAGCCTGTGCGATTGCAGTGCGGATTGCCCGGGGAGCAACCGGACGTGATCGAGTGCTCTTCTGTGGCTATCATGGCTGGCACGACTGGTACCTTGCCGCCAATCTGGCGGACGACGCCGTATTGAATGCGCACCTGTTTCCGGGGATCGAGCCGACGGGGGTGCCTCGATCGCTGGCGGAAACAGTTCACCCATTCCCATGGGGTGATTTGCAGGGTCTGTCGGAGCTGCTGGAACGGGGGCCGGGACCTGTGGCAGCTGTGATCATGGAGCCTCTGCGATCGGATTTGCCACCGGCCGGATATCTGGAGGGCGTGAAGCAACTGGCACACTCCCACGGCGCGGTGCTGATCTTCGATGAGGTCTCTGCAGGGCTTCGCTACGGACTCGGAGGGGCTCAGGGATATCTGGGAGTGACGCCTGACATGGCCGTCTTTGCGAAGTCGATTTCCAACGGCTATCCGATGGCGGTGGTTGCTGGTAATCGGGCAGTGATGGAGCCGGCAGCGCGGATGTTTATTTCCAGCACTTACTGGAGCGATGTGATTGGTTTGCGAGCGGCACTGACGACGCTGGATGAAGTGGAGCGTCGGGGTGTCCCGGAGCAGCTCTGGAGATTCGGTGCGGAACTCAAACGACAGCTCAATGCGGCTGCTGCAGAAACCGCGGCACCGGTCAGCTGCGGTGGTGTAGACGTACATCCGCATCTGCACTTCCACACTGAAAATGCCACGCTTCGTGGACAGCTCACAACACTCTATATCCAGGAAATGGCAAAACGCGGCTGTCACGGATACGCGTCGTTTTATCTGAATGCAGCGCAGGGAGAGCCAGAGCTGGAGCAGACCGCGCAGGCCGCTCAGGAAGTGTTCGCATTGATTCGGGAGGCTGCAGAATCAGGACACGCAGGCGATTATCTCGAATGTGCCATTCAGCAGGATGCTTTCCGGAGGATGGTGCGGTGATATTCGAGATTGAAGAGCGAGGGTTGGTGTTTGATAGTGCCGGGCAGTCCACCTCAGCTCGAACTGCCTGCTTTACATCGCTGCGTCGGCTGCGATGTGGAGAACTGCTGTGCAGCTTTCAGCTGGGATCCAACAAGCATTCGGCGGACAGTCGGATTGGCATTTGTCGTTCTCAGGATGGCGGTCGCACCTGGGTTTTTGAAAAGCATGCGTGGCAGACGACACTGGATGGCCTCCCAGGATCGCTTGCGGCCTGCGAACTGATCGAGGTTGCGTCGGATCGGCTGCTGTTATTTGCCACGTGGTTTGATCGCAGCGACCCGGAGCGGCCATTGTTCGATCCACAGACTCAGGGCATTCTGCATTCGCGGCAGTTGCTGGCGGAATCGGTGGATGGAGGACGAACGTGGAGCGAATGGCGGGAGCTGGATATGCACGGGCTGCGTGGCTGTGCGATGACTGGATCGCCATTGGACCTGGGCGATGGCCGGATAGCGTTTGCGTTTGAGAGCTTTCGTGAGTTTGATGATCCGCAGCCGTCTCATCATGCCGCGTGGGTGCTGATATCAAGCGACGGGGGCCGCAGTTTCGGGGAACCATCGTGCGTGGCTCAGCATCCAGCAAATACCGTTTATTACTGGGATCAGCGACTGTGTGCCGGGAAACATTCGGGCGAGTTTACAGCATTGTTCTGGACGCACGATCTCGCGCAGCAGTGTGACCTGTCGGTTCATCAGTTGCAGGGTCGCATTGATACGTCCGGCAGGGTGCAGTCTGCCACGGGTATTACCGACACGGGAATTCGCGGGCAGATTGCAGCACCACTGTGGCTTCCGGACGGCGGACTGCTGACTTTCGTGGTGGACCGAGCCGGTCCGTGCACTCTGTCACTCTGGTGTTCCCGGAACGATGGCAGGGACTGGTCGACAGCGGAGCGTTTCGAAGTCTACCTGCACAATGAGCAGGCGCGGCTGAGTCAGGGTCAGTTGGGAATCGACTTCAGCGGATACTGGGAGGATATGGTCCGCTGGAGTTTTGGACACCCAGCAATTTGTCAGCTCGATTCTGAGCGGCTGCTGATGGCCTGGTACGCGGGAGTGCCTGGCTGTCTGAGTATTCACTGGGCGCGGGTACGCGTGACAGCGGAGGAACGTTGAAGTGCCAACAGAGAATGACTGGGAAGTAACCGAGTGGGACCGAGAACTGTTTCGACGGGAGCTGGACAGTTTCGTGCCAGATCGAGTCTTCGACGCACACGCACATGTGTATCGTCTGCAGGACTTCGCGGCTGGTCAGGCGCCCGCATTTGTTGCTGCGGGTCCGGTCGAGGCAGGAGTGACTGAGGTAGAGCGTCGGCTGCAGGAGCTCATCCCCGGTCGTTCGATGGAAGGTCTGTACTTTCCATACCCGCATCGGTCGATGAACACCGTCGCTGCGAATGAGTATCTGGGGCGGGAGCTGCAGCAGCGTTCTCGTTCGCGAGGTCAGCTGCTGATCACTCCGGACATGTCACCGGAAGACATCCACGGCGCCGTACTGAGATGGGGGTTCGTGGGGCTGAAGTGTTATCACGTCTACGCAGCGCGAGAGCGTACGTTTGAGGCGACGATTGAAGAGTATCTGCCGGAGACTCAGGTGCGCGTGGCGGACGAGCTGGGGCTGAGCATTACGCTGCACATAGTGCGGGCGACGGCGCTGGCGGATGTGGCAAATCAGGAGACAATTCGGCGTTACTGCAGCAGCTACCCTCGAATGCGTCTGATCCTCGCGCACGCGGCTCGCGGCTTTAATCCGCACCACACACTGCTGGGAATTGATTCACTGATCGGACTGGACAACGTCTGGTTTGACACTTCGGCTGTGACAGATTGTGGTGCGGTGGAAGTGATCATCCGCCGACTGGGCCATCAGCGAGTGCTCTATGGGGCCGATTTCCCGGTTTCCCACCTGCGGGGTCGCTGCGTCGGTCTTGGGGACAGCTTCTTCTGGATTTCTCCGCAAAATACCCAGCTGCAGGTCCCCTACGCCGATCTGCAGCTGGCACTGGTCGGCCATGAGTCGCTGCGAATGCTGAAGGTGGCCACTATGGCAACCGGGCTGACCGACAGTCAGGTGGAGGACCTGTTTTGGGGAAACGCTCAACGATTGTTTGGAATCTGATCGGAACTGACCTGTACAGGTCGCGGACTGGATCAAACCCGTCGAGAGTTGATGAGACCTGAGCAGGGCTTTCATTCAGCGCAGAGCGCTCGGATAGCTCCGAGATCCAACCGCACCCAGGGGTGGAGAAGCAAGGCTGACTCGGCGAATCGGCAACCTTGCGGAACCCATTGAGACGGGTGCTGGTGGTGTCATCAGCACTGTCGTTGGCTGGGGCTGGCTGAATCCCGGGTTTCCGGCGGGTTGCCAGTATGGATTCACTGGGGCATTCACCATCGCGGGAGGCAGTTGAGCCGGGGTATACGGCCCCTGAGCGTACTGCGGTGGAAGGTATGGTTGCGAAGTGTATGTTTGAGGAGCAAAAGGCTGAGGATTCATCCACGCGGTCTGTTGCGGAGGAGTCCAGGTCTGTCCGTAGGCCGATGCCACCGCGTTCAAATGAGTCGCCTGATGCTGCTGCCATACGGTGTTCGGCGTCCATGCAGCGGGCTGCGATGCTCTGTAAGCATATTGGTTCGGATACCCAGCCTGTACTGGCTGCCAGCCACCGGGCTGCCACGAGACGGGTTGTTGCGGGGGCATTCCAGCCGGAGGCACTGATGGCGGGAGCGTGTAAGAGCCACTGTGGCTGCCGCTGCAGCCGCAATCAGCCCCGGAAGCCCCGTCGTGCAACATCTGCACTGGAGCCGGAGCATTGTACATGACAGTGCCGCCGCCTCCGCACGGGTCACAAGCGTCTCCGCCGGACCACACAGGTGCGGCCATTACTGGGTACGGCTGCATGACTGGTGTTTGAGGTGCCATGCTGGCGCAGGGATCCCAGCCGGGGTTCCAGGCGGGGTTGTAAATGGGAGCTGCGGGCAGGGGCAGCATCGCCGGACGCGGCATTCCATAACCGCCAGCCGCAGGAGGGTATGGCTGCATTGGCCGCTGATGCCATCCGTGCGGGCGACGATACCAGTTGCCCGGATAGTGGCCCAGTGTGCCCTCCTGATTGCGGAGGTAACCATAACCGAACCAGTCATCGATGAAGCGGTTGCAGTTATGCGGTGTGGCCAGTGGGCAACCGCAGTAGTGGTCACAGCCGAAGAGCCAGCGAAACGGACTCAGCAGCAGGCATCCACCACAGGCAGAGGCGGACTGAGCAGGGAGCAGAACTGCGGCAATGATCAGCAGCAGAAATCGTACGGGAGCACTCATTGGAGCCTTCCTCAAACCGACGGAAGAGACGGGGGCGAGTTTATCGGAGGGCTGCCACAGGGACTTGCAGCGAGAGCGCCATCCGACGAGGAGAGGCCGGAACCTTAGGCCGGAAATGCGCGTGAGAAAATTGGAAATTGACTCAAGTTTGGCAGCAGTGGCCATTTTGAGAGGGCTGCAAAATGCCGTTCGGCCGGTTTCGCCGTTCAGGTCAGCACAACGGCAAGGACGGTGAGGATCACAATCAGCGCAACAACGACCAAAAGCGGCAGAATCTGCGGGCGACTGGCAGAAGCTGCCGAAGGCTGCAGATGCAAGGGTCTTGTTGGTGTGGGTGCCCCCGGCTGAAAGAGTTCATTCACGATCGACCGCTTCACCTTTGCTGGAGATTCCTTTTCCAGCTGGACGGGCATTTGTTCATCACCGGGAATGATGAGCAGTTCTCCGAGTCGGCCCTGGAATTCGCGGGCGGTCTGCATTCGCCGTTCCGGAGCAGTTTCAAGGCAGCGATTCAGGAGTCGCTGGAGATTGGAGGAAGCGGCAGCATCAGGAGTCAGCGAATCGTTGGCATCGACCAGTTGCTGGAGAAGTTTTGCGAGGTCCGTCAGATCTCGATCGATTTGCTGTTGCAGCATCCTTGAGTTTGTGGGAGCGGCGTTGGATGTGGCGGAGTTGTAGTTGTGGGCGGCTTCCAGCCAACGGGCGATTCCAAATTCTGCAAGGAGCACCTGCAGGGTGTCTGAGCAGAGAACGGAGTCGGCAGCGATGCGGCCATGTGTGAGGCCGAGATTGTGGGCGCGCTGGAGTGCCGAGCAGATTTGCCAGCCGATTTCGATAATGTCCTCCGTTGAAAACCTGCGGCCGGTCTGGAGCTGCCGGAGGAGTGAAGGGGACTCGCTGGGTGGGTGGCGAAGGAAGAGGATGCCGTCTGACTCGCCAAAGCCGAGGACTCTCAGCACAGAAGGATGCTGAAGCATTGGCAGCGTCGTGCGATCGGTTTTGAGGGCGCGGCGGAACTCGGGGTTACGGGAGAGTTCCGGAGAGAAAACCAAAAGTCTTTCCGGGACGTCGTCGGCGACTCGGCGGACATCAAGGCACTGCCAGTGTTGAGTTGGTGGCAGAGTACTGTGGATGTGAAAGTCCGCGAGTGTCGAGTCGTTCACGGGAGACGTTGGAGTCAGGTGAAGTCCGAGGGATTGCCAAACAATCCGCGGCCACCACCTGATCCGCCGGTACCCCCACGGAGATTGCCATGTCGGGGTTTACGAGCTTCCTCGGGCGAAGCCTCGGGTTCTTCCGGTGATTTTTCGGGGCGTGCCGGTTCGGGGCGTTTTTCGAGGGCTTTGACGGAGAGTGAAACGCGTTTGCGTTTGGTATCGACTTCGACGACCTGAAATTCGCGGCTATCGCCCACTTTGAGGATCTCGCCGACGCTGCTGACGCGGCGCCAGGCGAGTTCGCTGATGTGAACCATGCCTTCAAGCCCGGCTTCGAGTTCGATGAAAGCACCGAAATCGGCGAGACGGGTGACTGTACCGTTGACCACAGACCCTGTTGAATAGCGTTCTGCTGCACTGGCCCATGGATTCTGAGCAAGTTGCTTGAGGCCGAGGCTGATGCGTTTCTTTTCCGCGTCAAGTTTGAGAATCTTGACTTCGAGCGACTGACCTTCAGCGAGCACATCTCGAGGGTGGTTGATTCGTGCCCAGCTGATTTCGCCAATGTGCAGGAATCCATCGACTGGCCCGATGTTGATGAATGCACCGTAGTCCTTGAGCGTCTTGACGATACCGGTGTATGCCTGCCCGACTTCGACCTGAGCCCAGAAGGCACCTTCGCCTTCTTCGCGTTCGGCCTGAAGAAGAGCACGACGGCTGACGACGAGGTTACGTTTCTTTGGATTGACTTCGGTGATCTGTACGGAAAGTTTCTGGCCGACATACTGTTCAAGGTTTCCAGCGAAACCCATCTCGACCTGGCTGGCTGGCAAAAAGCCACGGAGATTGCTGACCGATACCTGCAGACCGCCCTTATTGACGGCGGTGACCATGCAATCGACAACCTGGCCCGCTGCGAGTGCCTCCCAGTTGCCGCCGGCGCGGTGACGGGCACGCGGGATGCGGCCTTTGATCAGGCCATCGGCATCTTCGGAGTCGATGATGACTTCCAGTGTATCGCCCACCGCAGGCTGCTTGCCTTCGGGGAACTGGGTGATCTGGAGGACGACATTTTGCCGCAGTCCCGCGTCGAGGAAGACTTCGCCGCCGTGAATGGCCTGCACAATGCCTTTCACTTTGGACCCGGAACCCACGGATTTTGCGGCCGCGGCTTCGGAACCCTCAGCGGAAGGCTCTTCCGGGCCACCCACGGTCACCGGAACAGATGTATCGACGGACTGAGCGGCGGAGATCTCTGCGTCGAGAGAGGAATCGAGTTCGTCGGCAGCCGGAATTTCGATCCTGCCTGATCGCGCTTCCTTTGCAGCAGCGGGCGCGTCGGACTGAGCGGGTTGGGGGAGCGATTCGGTGGCAGCCGTCATGCGTTCGCGAATGCGAGCCGCCGCGGTTTCCGGGTCGCTGGAATTCTCTGCAGCAGTCGCGGCGGGCGGCGAGTCGCCGAGTGCCGCGGCCTGCAGTTCGGCAGCCTGCTGCAGGATTGAAGTTTCTGACGCCGTTTCCGGGGCTGCAGCAATGGCCGGCGTGTCGGATGCGGAAGACTCGTGTTGCGTTGGATCCGTGGTCATCACTGTGGTCCTGTCAGAACCGGTGCGGTATGCTGATTCGGACGAATCGAATCACTTAAAACGAGGCTGAGGGCATGTCTGACATCATGCCATAACCTGTTTCATTTCTGAAAACCGAACAATTTCCCTTGAAAAGAATAGCGGGATTCTGTGGCGTTCGCAAAGCAGCAGGGCATTTACGGCAGAAGTTTTTGGGCGAAGTTCTGCAGAATTTCGCGCGACATGTCGCCACACACCCCCTTTTCTGGCCCACGAAGTCCTCAAAATACATAAAAACACCCAGTTTCTCCGTTTGTCTTCATACTTCAACTGTCGGAAAAATCTCAGAATTTCGCACCACAAACGAATTGCAGGTGGATCATCCTGAATGTTCCACGGTAAGAAAGTACTGCAACTGCTGCCGACATCCACCACCACTCAGTTACTCCCCTGCCCGTCACTCCTGGACACTTCCATGAAATTTTCGGCTCGCTCCATCGCCCTTCCGACTTTGCTGTTCCTCACTGTCGTCAGTCTGCCTGTGATCCGCTTCCAGACACTCTCGACCGCCTCCGCAAAACCTCCGGCGACGACGACGTTCAGGGATTCTGCGGCAAATCAGGAGCGGTCCGCGATTCCTCTGCACCCTGCCGATAAACGTATCGGCCGTTTCATCCCCGACTTCAGCTTCACTGACCTGGCCGGCAAGCCGCACAAGCTTTCTGACTTCAGTCGGTCGCGACTGCTTGCGGTAGCCATGACCAGCACCAGCTGTCCTCTCAGCCGCAAATACCTGCCAACGCTCCAGGAACTTACTCGCAGGTTTGCTGATCAATCTGTCTCCTTTATTCTTGTTAACTGTGTTTCCTCCGATGAACCCGTTGCCATGCAGCAGGCCGCGGCCACGCTGCAGCCTGGCTCCGTATATACGGCAGACGCAGACGAACGCTTCGCCCGGCACATCGGTGCGGCCACAACCACAGAAGTTGTCCTGCTTGACGGTGCCCGTACAGTGCTCTATCAGGGCGCCGTGGATGACCAGTACGGCATCGGCTCTGCACTGGAACAACCACGTCGCTCGTATCTGGCCGAAGCCATCACTGCGGCTCTCAGAAACGAAATCCCTGCTGTTTCTGCCACTTCCGCTCCGGGTTGTGCCCTCGATTTCGACGCGGCACGTCCCGACCAGACGTCAACCACTGTCACCTGGCACAGTCATATCTCCCGGATCCTGCAGCGGAACTGCCTCGAGTGTCACCGTGGCGGTGGTGTTGGACCGTTCCCGCTGGAAACGCTGCAGCAGGTCATCGGCCATGCAGCCATGATCCGACAGGTCGTCGCCGATCAGTCCATGCCTCCCTGGTTTGCTGCTGCTGACAACACCGCGCATCGCCGCTGGGCAAACGACCGCTCTCTCTCCGCCACCGATAAACAGCAACTTCTGGATTGGCTTGACGGAGGCCGCTCTGAAGGCAACCCCGCTGATGCTCCTCTGCCCCGCCAGTTCTCAACCTCCTGGCTGTTTGGTGAACCCGATCAGATTATTCAGATTCCCAAACCGATTCGCATCAAGAGCAATGGCGTTATGGGTTACCAGAATATTCTGGTGGAGTGGACGGCTGATCAGGATCGCTGGGTGCAGGGCTATGAGATTCAGCCCACTGATCGCAGCGTGGTACACCATGTTCTGGTCAATGTCTCTGAGCCCGGCGACGATCCGCGAACACGTGGCATGGATGGGATCGGCGGCTACTGGGCCGCTTACGTTCCGGGAAACACTGGACACATCTACCCGACTGGCTTCGCCCGCAGACTGCCCGCAAAAGCCAGCATTCGCTTTCAGATTCACTACACCCCAAACGGTCAGGAAACCCACGATCAGCTGAAACTCGGCCTGCACTTTGCTGACCAGCCACCACAGTACATCGTGCGCACAATTCCGCTCGCCAAGCCATCCATCAATATTCCGCCAAATGCTCCCGGGCACACAGAATCTCTCAGCCGTCCGGTCCCGGTTGATATTCCAGTGATGGGCCTCATGGCACACATGCATGTGCGTGGCAAGGCCTTTCGCTTTGATCTGACACAGCCTGACGGAACCACAAGCACGCTCCTTGATATTCCCCGCTACGACTTCAACTGGCAATTGAGGTACGAACCCGCAACTCCGCTCGTGCTCCCGCGCGGTTCAAAAGTCACGGTCACGGCCGTCTACGACAACAGCAGCGGCAATCCTTCCAATCCCAACCCTGCTCAAACAGTCCGCTGGGGCGAACAAACCCATGAAGAGATGCTGATTGGTTATGTTGAGACGTGGGCTCCTTTTGCCGGTCCGCCTGAGAATCAGGTCCGCAACAGTCGCAGGACTGGCGGGGCCGATGACTCGTTTCGCGTCTGCGACGCAGATGGCAATGGTTTCGTGACACTCGCGGAACTGCAGCAGGCGGCCCCGCGTATTCCTCGCCTGCGCGATCAGCCGGAGTCTGTCGATCGCCTCTTTCGGGTGGCCGACATTAACTCCGACGAACAGCTCTCGGCAGATGAGTTTCGTGCTGGTGCGGAACGGCTTCGCAGACAGTGAAACAGCGCGTCACGCCTCACGGTTCAGGGCCGTAACGGCTGGAATTCGCCGGGGCTTCACAGCCTTCCGGCGCTGGAAAAGTGCAGTTGTCTGAGATGTGCCGCGAGGTCCCCTGCGTACGAGGGAACGGCGACTTCCATGGATTCAAGGAGTCGCCCGGGGACTTTGTTGGTTCGCAGGGACTGCATGTAGGTCAGCAGCACTGAACGTGCTTCGGGAGTGCTGTTGAGCATGAAGTGGACCCATGCCCAGCATTCAGCATAGTCGCGCTGGGAAAGATCGCGGAAGTCGCTGATGAGTTCCAGTCGAAACAGGCCTGGGCTCCAGTTTTCCGCCTGAGCGCGGGTGAGTTCTTCAAGGTTGGAGGAACTGACCATACCCGGCGAGTCTGAGGGTACCTCGAAATATTCGGCGAGTCCTTCATCCAGCCAGAGTGGTACTGTGTGGAGACAGGCGTGAAGCAATCCATGAGTGAATTCGTGTCGCAGATCTTCTTCGACATGGGGGCTGCGAAAAGAGTATACGCAGAGGTCTCGGGAACTACCCACAAAGTAGGCTCGGCGAGGTGGCAGATCGCGCCATGTGGACTGCATGTACCAGCGATAGGAGTGTTCATCGCTGAACAGATAGACTTTGACTGTGTCACGTTGCGGAGGCAGTTCAAGCGTTTCAAGAACGCTGACGCGGAGTGATTGCAGTTCACGGATGAGCGGATCGTCCGCTGGAATTTCCGTGTCACTGAACACCACGAAGTGTTCTGTTGCAAATGAATGCTCATTTGGACGTTCGGTCGTGAACGTGGACTTCGGAGTGACTCTGCAGCCGGGAATCGTAACGAGGCAGAGTGCGATCCAGAGCAGCGCGACGAGACATCTGGCCGCCAACGGGCGGCAGTCTGGTCGTAGTGCTGGCAGCTGACCGGGCATCATCCGTGGCACCAATCTGCATGGGAAAATCGGCGGGAGACAGCAGGACGGCTGAATGGAGGTGGGGTGTTCGGGAAACTTCGAGAACTGCGGGGTCCGGAAGTTTAATCGGATCTGATGGCGACGGCAAGATGGCCTGGTATCCGTCAACTCACTGCCGGCGATTTCGGCGATACGGGATTGCACACCCACGAGCAGGGACTTCACGAATTTCCGGGATCTGTTTTTTCAGGGTGGCATCGACAGCATTTTCGAGGTGTCGGATGGTGACTTCGGTGGCGTTGGTGCGATCGTCCATGGCGCCGCGGTAAATGAGTTTTCGTTCGCGGTTGAAGACCAGGAATTCCGGGGTGTAGACGGCACCACATTTCGCCGCCAGCTGCTGCGACTCATCGACAAGGTAAGGGAATGTAAATCCCTTCTGAGCCGCTCGTTCCTGCATTTTTTCAAGCGTTTCTGAGGGCTTGCGGTTGGCGTTGATGGCGACAAGAACGACGCCTTCGGGGTGGCTGGCGTATTTCTTCGCGAATGCCACCAGTCGGTCTTCGTAATCAACGGAGTAGGGGCAGGAGTTGCAGGTGAAACACAGGACCAGAACGGACTTTTCGCGAAAGTCAGCGAGGGACCAGTTGCGGCCATCGATACCAGGCAGGTCGTTCCAGTCAGGACATGAGTCGTCCAGTTTGATGGGCATCGGGTCCTCTGCGGTGGCCGTTGAACAGACGCAGGTGGCCGCGATGACCTGGAGGCAGAGCAGCAGCGATGGAAGTACGAAGATTCTGGACATGGGTGGATCCTGAGAGACGTCGTGGGAAGTCATATCGCCGATTCGGAACTTTATGGCGAAATACGGCTACAGCAAAGGTGCAGGCTGTGGTTCGGCAGAATTTGCCGGTGAGTGACTTTCGGCAGAATCTGCTGGCGATCTGGCAGCCCTGCAGTTTTCTGCCACACCTCCATGCAGGCTCATGATGAATTGCCGTGATGCTCCGGGAATTCCGAAGTTTCCCTGCAGACAGGCCGGGGTGGGACAGGGAAGAATGGCGGCGAAAGAGCATGTCGATGCTCAGGTGGGTAAGCCAATGGACGGCATCCATACTGGTCGTCGGCACAATCAGAACGGAAATATTCCGGTGTTACGGAGGTGTGCAATGCGAGTTTTTGCATGTTTGGCCTGTCTCGCTCTGGCTGGTGTTGCTCCGACCGCCACAGCCCAGCAAGGCAGCTTTCCGTATGACGCGAAAGTCGTAGCGACAGAAACGTGGGTGCGCGCCGGTGCTGGAACCAAATTCTACGCCACACAGCGACTCACCGCTGGTAATATTGTTCGCGTGCTGAGGCATGATCCGGGCGGTTGGTACATGATCGAGCCTCCGGAAGGCAGCTTCAGCTGGATTCCGGAGCGATTCGTCAATCGACTGACAGAAACAGAAGGTGAAGTTCGTGAAGATCACGTGATTGCTTACGTGGGGAGCGAACTGGCGGATGAATCTTCCGTGTTTCAGCGGCGGATGAAGAGCAGAGAGAAGGTGACAATTCTCGGCAGTAAAACTTTGGATACAACAAATGGCCCGCAGGCCATGCTGAAGATCAGTCCTCCCGCGCGAGAGCGTCGCTGGGTTCCTGGTGCTGCCGTTACGCCAGTCGATCCAGCCCGACGCGAAGAAGCCCAGAACAATCCTTTCGAATTTCCGCCGAATAGTCAGCGTCCCGATGTTGTTCCCACACCGCCTTTCGATGATGGCGATGGGCTGGTAACCGATGTCCCCCAACTGGACCTCAGCGACCAGCTTCAGCGGCTGCAGCTGGAAAAAGCTCAGCGACAACAACTTGCGGAGATCGACCAGCGATTCCGCGATATGGTGCTGCGAGATGTGTCTTTCTGGGATCTGGATTCGATTGAACGAGACTACCGCAGTCTGCAGGAGCAAATGTCAAACAGGCAGACAGCCAGCGCAGTGGATCTGCGATATCCAGCCATTGAACGCTATCGACAGAGAATGGCTCAGCTGAAGGATGTCAGGCAGCTGCAAAGTCAGACCGAAGCCCGCGACGCAGAGCTTGTTGCCAGACACTCCGGTGGCTGGCTGATGATGCCGGGTGCAGTGCGACCTGCTGCCGACAGCTCCAGCGATGAGCCCGATGCCAATGCTGTGGCGTTTGCAAGTTATCTGCAACAGCAGCCGCAACAGTCGTCAGTGCTGCAGGCTGCCGGAGACGGAATGCGAAATCCGGAGGCCGGCAGTTTCTTTCCGCCGCCTGCTGAGAAAATCGCGACGACCCAGGATGCCGACAGCTCTGCTGCGATGCTGCACGAGTCAGCTTCGGCAAAATCTTCGCAGAACATCACAGCCGCAACTGCAGCAGGTGGCCCAAAGATCATCCGACCCGGCAGTCCGGAAAATCGGTTTGTCGGTGCCGGAATTGTTCAGCGTGCACCGGGCCAGACCGCGTCATGGGTACTCGTGTCACCCACGGGAAAGGCCCTTGCTGATCTGAAAACATCTGGCCGAATATCCCTCGACCAGTTCGTTGGAAGTCCGGTTGGAATTCAGGGAAGCCGCTGGTCCCAGAAGGATCGTCGCGACGTTATCGACGTCACCGGCGTGGAATATGTGCGACTGCATCAGCAGTAACCTGCTGATGTCGGCTGTCTATGTCGCCTGGTTCGCCTGACGGCAGGACCGCCTGCCACACGAAACAGACTGCAATGTCTCAGGGCAGCCGGCCTCTGTGAGCAAGCGACGACGAAAGTTTCTTTCAAGATCCAGCCTTCCAGCCTTCGGACCGTGTTCGGCCAGAGCCACCCAGGGGGGGTATTTGAAGCAGCGATCCAGCGATCAATCATTCGGTCCTGAAGACTAGTAAATTCACTCGTCTCGGGTATTTAAGCAACCGCGGCACGAATCGGGCTGAATTTAACACAGGCCATACAGCCCGCCAGATCTTCAAGCCGACTGCGGATCAAGTCACGGCGATACGAATGGTCTTCACCTGACCTTAACCCCTCCGCCTGAATGGCTGGCGGAGGGGAGAGTGGTCTGCGGTGGTTGATTCGGAGGTTTGCTCAGTACCTTGGGAGGTTGCGACCGTCGAAAGCGGGGCGGTTCCAGATTTTGGGGTAACCTATGGGGTTCACTCCCGGAGCGAAGGGGTCGCTGGGAGCGGTTTGTCCCTGGGCGGCGGGGTTTGGGGCGGTGTCGTGCAGCATTCCGTCCATGTAGTTGCTGCGATAGCGATTCCAGAACTGTTGTGAATAGGGCATACCGGCGGGCGAGCCCCACTGCCCGGAGACCTGGGCCTGTGAAAAGACCTGTTTGTAGTTGTAGGGGCGGAAGGAGGTATAGCCGCCGTAAGCTGGGTATCTCTGGAAGTATCCGTGGATCCAGGGGTCCTGCTGGTCGAAGGGGTAGAGTTGTACGCCGGGGCCGGCGTCAGCGTAGGGGGCAGGATAGCCTTGCGAGGCGGCCCACGGATCTCCGTAGGGCATGTACATTTGGGCGTCAGCGGTTGAGGCGATCAGGGCAGGAAGAGCCAGAGAGAGCAACTGCAGAATTTGGCGAAGCATGTTGAGACCTCCTGAGGTCGCGCTTGGCGACTGCGACATCCTTGATGAAAAACGGCGTCGTGAACCGACTTGTGGGTAGGATCGGGTGGTCTGCCAATGTTGCTGGTGAAAATCCAGCCGGAACTTTGGGGAAATCGGCTGGATTGGCCGGATTGCTGCACTTGGAAGGATTGACCGTCAGATTCAGTCTTTGGAGTTTGGATTTTTGTTGGATTTTTCTGGCATCATCGGGAAAGGACGATAGGGGGTCTGGGCGGGAAGTAGGGTTGAAGGTCGCGGGCGAGGGCGTCTGCGTTTCCGGTAAGAGCAGAGGTTACGGGGAATTTCCATGCGATTTGCTTCATCCACGATTTCGTTCCTGCTGGCAGTGCTGGTTCCGGCACTGTGGCATTCCACGGTTTTTGCTGGCCAGGGGTGCTGTGGTGGGGCAGCACCAGCACCAGCAATTGTCCCGATGGTGGCGGCACCGGTGCAGTACGTGCGGCCGATGGTGGCGGTTCCGGCGCCGTGTTGTGGTGGACCGTCGCTGTTGCCGGTGGCCACATATCCGACAGTGGTTGCGTATCCGGCTGCTGTTGCCTATCCGGCTCCGGCAGGGCACCAGCCAGCGGTTCTTGTGCCGCCGGGATATCACGTTCGGCATCCTTATTACAGCTACCGTGCTCCATGGGGAGTTCCAGGACCTCCGATGGCAAATCGAACGATCACGTGGTGATCGACGCTTGTCAGAGTATTCCCAGTGTGGCGGAAAAGTCAGCGCAGTTTACCGGACCGGTCCGACTGTGATGACTCTGGATAGCTGATGCTGCTCCTGGTTCAATCCCGCGGGGTGGGAAGACGATAGTCGAAGCGGTTGTTTGGTCTGCGCCATGTCTTTCGGGATGTGGCAGTTTGGCTGGTGCGATTCCGGATGAATCGGCCGGCGGAGCTTCCTGGTGGCTCGGGAGCGGATGCCCCCTGCATTTCCCTGCAGGGGCTGCGACATGGAAGGAGCACCGCGAATGTTTCTGGAAAGACCGGAGAGTCTGCATCCGGCGAATAATCGTCGGCGGGCTGAGTTCGAGCGGCAGCTCGGTGGGGCAGCGAAATTGCTGTTCTTACTGACGATGGCCTCGAATTTGGCAGCTGCGCAGATTTCGCCTCCGCCGCCAGGTGACCAGCGTCCTGGACAGCGGCTGAATGCGAATGGCGCGGACCCGTTGCGACTGGAATCACCCGAAGTATCCGGGCGTGTGGATGCTTCGCTGAGTCCCAACGTGGAGCAGGTGCTGCGTCCGCAATATCACATTGAGATTGAGCGACGCCACAGTCAGCTTGTGATTACGAATCGAAAGGTTCGGCGAATTGCGATTACGGATTCGACGATCGCAAATTTCGTGCAGTATTCGGAGAGTGAGATCAGCATCGTGGGGTTGGAATTGGGGCGTACGGACCTGACTCTTTGGTTCGAGGACCAGGATGCTCCGTCAATCTACGAGATCACAGTGGTTCGGGATGCGAGCCTTGAAGAACAGCGGACTATTGACTTCGGACGTCTCGAGCGTCGGCTGAAAACGCTCTACCCCAATTCGATTGTCGCGCTGATTCCTGTTGCTTCGCAGGTGATCGTCCGCGGTCAGGCATACGACGGCGAGGAAGCTGCGAACATCATGCAGGTGGTGCGTACAGAAGTAATTCGGTCGCTCCGACGTGGCACTGCGACTGATGACGACCTCGGACTGGCGGGACTTGGTGGAGCCGGTATCGGTGGTGCTGGCGGCGGTCTCGGGGGCGGCGGAAATAACAATCAGGGGCAGAATCTCCGTGACATCGTGATCAACGAACTGGTGGTTCCGGGTGAGTACAACATTTCGCTGCGGGTGATGGTGGCGGAGATTAACAGATCTGAGCTGCGGAATGCCGGGGTTGACTGGCGGGTGTTGTTTAACGGCGGTTCAGAGAGCGTGGGGAGCACTCTTGGCGGCGGAGCCGGCACCACTCTCAGCGGCATTTTTGAGAATGGTGAGATTGAAATCTTCATCAAGTGGCTGCAGTCGAATGGCACTATCAAGCTGCTGGCGGAACCGCGTCTGACTGTACTGAGCGGAACCGGGGCCAGCATTCTCGCGGGTGGTGAGTTCGCAGTTCCAACAATCATCGGACTTGGCGGTGGTCAGGCAACGACATTCCGGGGTTTTGGTACCAGTCTCGTAGTGACCCCGACGGTAATTGACAGAGATCTGATTCGTATGCAGGTGGTCCCTGAGTTCAGCGAGGTGAATGCTCAGAACGCAGTTCAGGGCATTCCCGGTACGAACGTCAAGCGTGTGCAGACCACGGTGGAGCTGCGGGAAGGTCAGACCTTTGCGATTGGTGGATTGATCTCTCGACAGAGTTTGGCGGAGGTTAGTCGTGTTCCACTTCTGGGAGACATTCCATGGCTCGGCCCGCGAATTTTCCAGTCGAAGAGTGCCTCTGAGACGGAAACGGAACTGCTGGTGCTGGTGAGTCCTGAAATTGTTCGTCCAATGGACCCGGACGATGTTCCTCCGGTCCCCGGATATAATGTGACGCACCCGACGGATGACGATCTTTGGAAGCGTGGTCAGACTGAAGGCATTCCTGACCATAATCTGTACCAGGTGGCGCCATTCGGGGGTGGCAGCATGCAGGGTATTCCACAGGGCTACAGTTTGACGAACCCACCGCAGACAGAGGGGCCATGGCCGCAGCAGCCCTATGGGATTGGGTACGGTCAGCCGATGTCCTCTGCAGCACCCCTGCCACGATACTCGCCTCAGCAATACTCACCGCAGCAATACCCGCCGCAGCAGTATTCACAGCCTTCCATGTCCTATCCGCCGCAGGGTTACGCTCAGCCACCAGGTGGTCAGCAGTCGTACATGCTGCAGCCCCCAACTGGAGCAGGGCAGCCCTATGGTTCGGTTCCCCCTGTCCCTGCAGCACCCCGGTCTTCTGCCGGAGGCCCGCAGATGGGGCCACTTCCGCCGCCACTGCCACCTCAGAGTAGAGCTGGTGGAATCCCAGGCCGCACGGCATCGGGAGTCCGACCTTCGAATATGCGGCCCAGCATCAAGCCTGCAGGCTGGCATCAACAGCCCGGGATGAATCGCGCTGGGCGTTAATGAGCCGTCAGATCGGGGCCAGAAACGAGTTATGGCGGCAGTAGTCATGCGACAACGTTGATCTGCAGTTCCTTGGAGGGTTTCAGGTGAAGACAAAGCGTCTGGTTCCAGTGAGGATGGCAGCAATCGCCTGCAGCAGTTTGTTTATCGCGGGCTGCACATCGACATTATCGTGCCACACATCATCGGAAGCCTGTGGCCCGGGTTATGGCGGTGGTATGCACTACGGATATTCGTCTTCAGGCGTTTTTGATCGAATGTGGCCATTTGGAAAAAATCACTACCCCGCAACTCGATATGCAATCCCCGAGGTGATGCCGCTGGGTTCAATCGTGCGTTCGCACTGGCACGTGATGGAAACCAATGCGGAGGCTTCGGACTTTATTATCTACCGCAATGAGTTCGTGGATGGTTCCTCTGAACTGACGCCGTCGGGTCGCAGCCACATATCAGAAATTGCGGCGAGGATGCCATCGACTCCGTTTCCAGTGATCGTGGAGCAGAGCCTGAACAACAGTGATCCGGAAGTGGATCAGATTCGTCGGGACCTTGTCGTGCGTGTGCTGACGGATCTTGGGAATGCTGATGCAGCGCGACGGACGTACGTGTCACAGCCGTACAGCAAGGGTTTGAATTCGCTTGAGGCCGAGCAGGACTTTGGGCGATTTCGTTCCGTTCGCCGCAATGGGAACAATGGTTTCGGAGGATCGGGTGGCGGTGGCGGCGCAGGTGGCGGCGGTGGATTCTGATGCCAGGCTGCTGCGTGCGATCAGAGCGTTTCGAGTGGCCCGACGCCGGCAGTGGACGACATGCGGAGCGGATATTGCTTGAGAAGTTCATGAATCTGGCTGATTGGAAGGTTCCGAATCAGCTGGAGGTCTTCGGCGATGGAGCGGTATTCGTTGCGATAGAGCCAGTTGGATCCGAGTGAAGTAAGGCGTCCCATGGGGCGTTCACCTCGGAGCACGATTCGCGAGGCGACTTTGTTGCGTGCCTGTTCCAGTTCTTCGGGGGTGATGCCGCTGCGGTTCACATCATCGAAGACGGAGAGGCAGCGTTCGAGATTTTCTCGGACGTCCTCCGGTGCGCAGCTGAGGTAGCTCATCCACGCTCCGTCACCATCATATTCGCTGTAGCCGAGGTCCGCGGATTCGGCGTAACCGGGGTCCACGAGTTCCCAGAAGAGTCGGCTGCCATTATCATCGCCGACGACGACCGAGAGGAGTTCGGCGGCGTAGCGGAGTGGATCAGTGCCGTGGGGTGCGATTCCCATCTGCATGATGTGCTGTTGAAGGCTGCCGGGTTTGGGAACAAGACTTGAGGCTGTCCGGGGCTGGAAGTCAGGGATCTGACGACTTGTTTTGCCGCGTGGGATGCTGCTGCAGTGAGTTTCCGCGAGCTGGCAGAGAAGATCGAAGTCGCAGCGCCCGGCGACGGCAAGCAGGATATTGCCCGTATGGTATCGCGACTGGTGATAGGCGCGCATTTGATCTGCAGAAAGGGCTGTAATGCTTTCCTGGCTGCCGAGAATGCTTTGGCCGAGCGGGTGACCTGCGAAGTGAGTGGCCATGACATGATCATAGCAGGTGAAGGACGGCTGATCCTCGTACATGCTGATCTCTTCAAGGATCACATTTTTTTCCATGTCGAAGTCAGCCTGTCGCAGTGATGGCTGAAGAAGAGCGGCCAGCAGTTGCAGAGCGGGTTCGAGGTATTCGGGGAGCACCGCAGCATAGTACATCGTGACTTCTTCGCTGGTCGATGCATTGTACTTTGCGCCGATTTCGTCGAAGACGCGGTTGATGTCGTCTGCTGAAAAACGTTCGTCCCCCTTGAAAGCCATGTGCTCCAGAAAATGGCTCACACCGGACACATCAGCCGTTTCGTCCCTGGAACCGGTACGGACGAAGAATCCGGCTGCCACGCTGTGCACGGACGGATTGGTTTCGGCGATGAGTGTGAGTCCGTTGGAGAGCTGGCAGTGGTGAAATTTCATGGGCAGTGGCGATGCGTTCCGGGAATGGATGATAAGACGAGAGAGTAGCCGTATTGAATAACATTTACCGGAGGCTGACAACGGCGCTGGGATTGAGTTCCTGGGGGCCAGTTGTCACGAGGACCATGGATTTGGGGGTGTGGTCGAAGATGAATTGCCGGACTCGCTCGACAGAGAGCGAGTCGATACGGCGGTGAATTTCTTCGAGTGTGACGACACGACCAAGGAGGTAGAGATCGCGAGCGAGTGAGGAGGCTCGTGAGGACGTGGATTCCTGCTGCATGATCAGCGAGCTTTTGGCTCGAGCGCGGCAGCGCTGGAGTTCGTCTGCTGTGATGTTTTCGTGAAGTCGCAGGATTTCTGCGACGGTTACATCCAGAGTTTCCTGAGCGCGTTCAGTGGTAGTGCCGGCATAGGCCATCACGCGGGCCTGGTCTTTGAGTGTGCTGAGAGAAGCAGAGATAGCGTAGCAAAGTCCACGTTTTTCGCGGACTTCGGTGAACAGGCGGGAGCTCATACCGCCGCTGAGCAGGCTCACGGCAGCCCACGCTTCGTAGTAATGTTCGTCTTTGTATGTTACGGTGTCCCACGCGAGTCCGATATGTGTTTGTGCGGATTCGTGGGGGAGATGGAATGGGGTTGGTGGGAGTGCTTCCGAGATGACTTCGGCGAGTGCTGGTCCCGACCAGTCAGCGAAGGCGTTGTAGATGGCGTCTTCGAGAGCGGAGAGTTCAAGATTTCCGGCGATTCCGAGGATTGCCTGAGTTGGGGTGACGAAGCTGTGGAAGTGCCGGCGGACATCATCGACTGTGATTTGCTGGAGGTCTTCGAGTTCGCCTTCGGAGGAGTTTCCCCAGGGGGCGGGATAGGAGTGCTGGCGAAGGAGTTTTCCGAGCTTCTGGCGGGGTTCGTCCTCGATTGCAAGAAGCCCCTGTGCAATGAGGTCGCGGGCGGGTTCGAATTCTTCATGGGCCAGATGCGGATGTCGCACCATTCGAGCGAGCAGTGGGAGGCAGCTGAGCAGTCGATCGGCGGTGGTGGCGGCGGAGACGGTGATGTGGGCACTGCCGGTTTGAATGCTGCGCTGGAGTCCGAGGTTATCGAGTGCGGCACAGAATTCGCGGGCAGAGAATCCGTCAGCGCCGCGGTTGAACATTTCGCTGAGGATGGAGGCGGTACCGCAGCGGCCCGGCAGATCACGCGTGCCACCGGCCGGAAGCAGCAGGGACAGGGAGGCCGACTGAACGTCGGCCATGGGTTCGAAGAGCACCAGCAGACCGTTGGGAAGCTGGAATCGATGGATCACCTGAGTCATTTTTGGGGTCTGCGATCTGCTGGTGGAGAGATGATTCGGTTAGTCGCCGGAGGCATCAGCCTTTGGCGGGGAGACCGAAGTCGCCTTCAAGGTTGCGCCAGATGCAATGGATGTGATTGGCGTCATTTTGTGTGTTGTTGTATTCGATGATGAAGGTTTTGCCCTGAATGACATAGTGATGTCGACGGTTGGGTTCAGCTTCACCCCACCAGCCCATGCGAATGTCATCCATGCCGGATTTCTCAATAGCCTGCATGCGGTCACGGACGACCTGCGCGGGCATGGCTGTGAGATATTCGCCAAGGAGCTGGCGAAGGAGTTTCTGCTGATCGGGGGACATCTCGGCGAAGCGAAGTCCGACGGCCTGATCAACGGTTGCCTGAGGAAGTGCTGCTCCGCGGATATCGTCGGGAGCTTTATCGGAGATCCACATTTGTTTTTTCTGTTGTTCGTTGCACGCCTGGAGGATACTGCGAGCGAGGTCTTCCCGGGCGGAAAGAATTCGAAGTTGACGTCCGGGGCCGGCATCAATGAGGGCGGGGTTCGCGCCGATCATTTCCGGAGTGCTGCTGACGACCACGCCGTCACGAATGACGAAGTTGAGCGACAGGTGATGTCCTTCAAATCGCCAGCCCCAGGTTCCTTTGGGTGCGGCGGTTCCGAACAGGGTGACGTGGTATTTGTGGGTGTGTCGGCGTTCGCGGCGGTAGGCTTCTTCGCCACCTTCGAAGAGGTAGAGCACTTCTTCGAGGCTGCGGAGCTGGAGAGTTTTGGCGTAACCGGCGGCAGAGAGGCCGGATTTGACGAGTTCCTCGGCAGCAGCACGAGCGGGTCCCTCAATATCGCGAAGCACGATGCCATTGCGTTCCCTGGGAATGAAATGCCAGTTCAGCCGTTCCGGGTCGTTGAATTCGTAGCTGAGCTTCTTTTGCAGGTCAGCGGGAAGGCTGTCACGGAGTTTGGTGGCGGCCGCAGCCATGGCGATACCAGGAGTATCACTGCCGTCATCAGCGCAGACTGGACGAATGCAGGGGAGGGTGATGAGCACAAATGCGGTGCAGGCGACAAGACGTGTAAGCAGCATCGTGAAGGCTCCGGTAAGAAAGGCGGGAAGGTCTGAGTGAGGTGGGGGGAGTGACGGTTGATCAACCCGGTGGCCAGCCGAGGGATCGACCACCGAGAATATGGATGTGCAGATGAAAAACGCTTTGTCCGCCGTGGTCACCGGTGTTGACTACGGTCCGATAGCCGCCGCTGAGTCCCAGCAGTGCAGCTACCTTGGGGACAGTCTGCAGAAGGTGTCCGGCGAGTTCGGCGTCTGCGCTGGTGAGATCATCGAGTGACGCGATGGGTTTTCGGGGAATCAGCAGCACATGAACCGGGGCCTGAGGATTCACGTCGCGAAAGGCGACGCACAGGTCGTCTTCGTAAACGATGCTGGCGGGAATCTCACGGTTGATGATCTTTTGAAAGATGGTCACTGAGAGCGTCCTGGGATGCGTCTGTGCTGGTGTCCGGGAGGGCTGCGTCCATTGTTCGGGAAGGTTAGCAGGAATCCAGTGAAACTCCAGCCTCAGAGCAGAGACGGCAAACTGCCGCGGCGGCATTGTGAACAGGAATACGTTCCAAAGATCCGCACAGCAGCAGGAGTGGGCGCGAACCCTGTGGCGGAAATACATGAAACGGCAGGGAATCTGCCGCATTTCCTGCGAGAAATTGCCTCATTGTTCGAATTTGTGAAGATGAGATCATCTGCGGCGGCAACAGAACTCCACCGCAATTCCCGATTCCGCACGCTTGCCTGAATGGCGGCGTCTTCTTTACATTCCGGTGACCTGCCGTCGTGTTTCGCATCGGAGCCTCCGATTTGGTCTCCCAGTCTCTACGGAATCAATATCTTGCCGACCCCGATGTGCAGCTGATGCTGCGGGTGTCGGTGGGAGATAGCGCTGCGTTCGAGGACTTGATGCTGCGTTATCAGGATCGGCTGGTCGGATTTTTTTTTCATCTGCTGCATGATCGTCCTGCCGCTGAGGACATGGCTCAGGAGACTTTTCTGCGGATTTATCGTTCGCGAGAGCGTTATGAGCCGACGGCAAGGTTTTCCACATGGTTATTTCGCATTGCACACAATCTTGCCAGTAACCAGAAGCGGGGTTCGTTACGGCGTCGTGAGATTTCGCTGGCCTCTTCCTCAGATTCTGCGGCTCATGAACTGCAGCCGGAGGCCGCCAATCTCGCAGAACGTTCGGCACTGATGCCCACGCGGCAGCTGGATTCAAGAGAGATGCGCGACGTTGTACGCATGGCAATTGACGAACTGAGCGAACGCCAGAAAACGGCGGTTGTACTGCACAAGTTTGAAGACATGAGTTACGAAGAGATTGGTGAGATCATGGGGCTGGGAACAGTGGCCGTGAAGTCGCTGCTCTCACGCGCCCGTCTTAAACTCCGAGAGACCCTGGAACGTTTTCTGTGAGTTGCCCTCGGTCAAGGTGTTCAGGAGTCCTTAACAGTGAATAATTCCTCTGAACAGCAGCCCCTCGAAGATGACGCGGCAGTAGTCGATCCGCAGCTCACACAGCTTGTCGCCTATCTCGATGGCGAACTGCCGGCGGAAGCCTCTGAAAGAGTGGAGCAGCAGCTTTCAGCAGATCCACCACTGCGGCAGCAGGCCGATGCTCTCGATCGCACATGGCAAATGCTCAGTCTGCTCGAAGAAGTTCCCGCCAGCGCGGAATTCGTTGGCAAAACTCTGGCAACCATTCAGACGCTCCCGGCCACTGATTCCGACTCCACCGACACACGTTCCAGGGTCACCACCATTTTTTCTCATGGACGCCTGCTGTCGCTGACCATCGGACTGACACTGGGCTTCGCAGCCACCACCATCGGATTTTCTCTGGCTCGAAATGATGGCCTGCGGAATTCCGCTCGACGGGACATTGAAATTCTGCGACAGCTGGATCTGCTTCAGCGATATCCTGAACTGCGAGCTATTCCGGATGAAGCGTTCCTGCAGGCGCTTGCTGCGGCAGACACAGCTGGAGGTGAGCCATGAAGTCGCTGTGGTTGCATCCGATTTCCTGGATGCTTGTGGGCGCTGCCTGTGGTTCAGGCTCCTCCCTGCTGCTCACGGCCACCCCCGATGATGAACGTCTGCTGCTCACCGACCGTGCTCAGCAGTATCAGCAGCTGTCCGAGGAGCAGCGGCGACTGGTGCGTCTGGGCTACGAGGATCTCCAGTCACAGTCAGGCGAGCGTCAGCTGCAGGTAACAGCGATGCATGCCGCACTCCAGCAGGATCCGCAACTCTCTTCCGCACTGCAGCGCTACAGCACCTGGCGGCAGACATTGCCGCGTACCGAGCGGGATCAGTACCAGCAACTGGACGTTACCGGTCGCATTGAGTTTGTCCGCAGCCGCTGGAACTCTGGTCTGCCCGACGCTGCGTCGCTGATGGAAATCCGTTTTTCTGACGCATCTGCTCGGCGTCTTCCCAGCCTGCATATTTCTGCTGCAGAAATCTGGAGTCTGGCTGCTGCCATTGTGCCCGAACCGCAGCGCCCGGAATCGCTCCAGCGGGAACTGACTGAATTCCGGACCGATTCTTTGCGAGGACTCCGTCTCACGCTGTGGATCTTCGAACAAGTGGCGGCGGCACGCGAGAATCCAGCTCAGCTGCGGGGGGTTGAGGAAGGGATTCGCTCAGCACGGAACTGGCTCCTCAGCGAACCTCGCGACTCTTCCTGGCGACAAGCATTTCGCGACTCATGGCAGGGTGTCGAGAATCGGCCATGGGAAGTCAGCTGGCTGGTCAGGATCGTTTATCCAGTGCTCAGCGAGGCCGCGGAAAAGCTCGGCCAGGAATTGCTCCGCAGTTACCCGCTCAGCGACACACAGCTGCTGGAAGAATTCTCGTCGCTCTCTGTCAGCCAGCAGCGTGAGCTGATGAAGCTGCCCCCGGCAACTGGACGATCCCGCCTTCAGTTTCTGACCCGCGCTGACACGGCAGAAAGCCCGGAACAACGGCTGGTAGTGAAGTTCGCAGAATTCGCCCGCAATCGGGATCAGCTGTTGCGGACAATCTTCTTCAGCATTGGCCTGGCACCGCGGAGTGGGAGCAGCTCGCGTCCGTCTCCCTGACCCCGCTCAATCTCAGAGTATTCATGTAGTGCTGTTGCTGCAGTTCCCCGAAGCCACGGTTACAGCGGACAACATCTGAAATGCTCCGCTGCCCGCGGCGACGCCTATCCCGCCGCCCTTGCTGAGTCATTGACCGCCGGTCGCAGTCGTTTCGACAGCCTGCCTGAAATTCGTCCCAGCAGTTGCTTTGCATCCATCACAAGACTGAAACCAGCGGGGATCAGTACCAGCGTGAATATGGTTGAAACCACCATACCTCCAAGAACCACCGCACCAAGACCCTGATAGAGTTCGCTGCCGGCACCCACACTCCAGACCCATGCACCATCCGCATAGATCGGAATCGGGACCACAAGAGGCAGCATTCCCAGAACGGTCGACAGGGTGCTCATCAGAATCGGCCGCATCCGCGTGCGAACTGTTTCACAAACCGCATCCACGGGCGTCCGACCCTCGTCACGCATGTACTGGAGCGCCTGATGAACAATCAGTATTGCATTATTTGCCACTGTGCCGATCAGAATCACGAATCCCAGCATCGTGAGCATATCGAGAGGCTGAAACTGGAACTGGTTCATCACTTTGAGCCCACCAAGACCTCCCACAAGGGCCAGCGCGACACTGATCATCACCACCAGCGGATAGATAAACGACTCAAATAACGCCGCCATCAGCAGGTAGCTTAAGAGCAGAGCCAGCAGCAGATTCCACTTCAGATCAAACCACGTATCGGCGAGTTTATCGGCAGTTCCCGCAAGCCGCATCTGGTAAAGGCCGCTCTGAAAGCGGGGCGATTCCATGAGCACTTTGCGGACCTTGTCATCCATCATCTGCATGGCTGTTTCCAGCGGAATGCCATCTGCCGGTTTCAGCTGGATCGTGATTGATCGCTGTCGTTCCGAGTGATTGACCTGCTCGGGGCCGTGGCTGAGAAGTACATCCGCCACAGCGGAAAGTCTGACAGTCTGGCCAGTTGGAGTACGAATTGGCAGATTTTCGATGTCGTGAGAATGCGCCGCATAGTTTTGATCGCCGCAGATTACCAGATCGATTCGACGCCCTTCGTGCCAGTAATCGCCGGCGAAGGCTCCATCGACAAGGGCGTTCACGGTGTAACCGAGGGATGCAGTCGATACACCCAGTTCGGAGGCTGCTTCGGGCCTGGGCACCACGTGCAGTTCCGGGCTGGACAAGTCGAGGCCGGGAATCGGCCGCAACTGATTACCAGCTGTCATCGGGAACTGGGCCATGCAGAGTCCAAATGCCTTCTGAGCTTCCTCGACCAGTTCCTCAAGGTCAGGACCAGTAATTTCGAGGTCGATGGTCCGACCGCCACTGAGACCGCTGTCAAACAAACTCGACTGACTCACGATCGGGATGACCCCGGGCTGAGAACCAGCGGCCTGAGCCAGCACGGGAATGAGTTCGGCTGCTCTCAGCTCATCTACAGCCTTGGCCCCCATAAACAGACTGCGGCCGCGGGCAACAAAGAAGAAGTCGTTGATGCGGGGTTGCCCTGGAGTGGCTTCGCCGGTCCACCAGGGAGCCAATCGACGTTCGATGTTGTCTCCCAGGGAAATCATCTGGTCGATGTTGTAACCGGGAGGTGGCAGGAGAATGGCAATGATCAGGTTGCGATTGCCGTTCGGCAGGTATTCGGTGGCTGGCCAAAGCAGCAGACTCGCCCACAAACTCCCGGCACTGAACCCGGCCACGACGAGTGTCCTCCAGATCCAGCTGCCGCGGGCCGACATCATCGCCCGCATCGCGCGAGCCAGCAGTTCATTGAGCCAGTGACTGAAGCGAACCAATCCGAACAGTCCGGATGGACCATAGCTGGTGTCATAGTCGAGCTGCATGGAAGAGCTGCTGCCGAGAAGCCACGCGGCCGCAGCGGGAATGACTGTGATTGACACGATGAGAGAGATGCCGACTGAACAGGCGATAGCGAGCGAGATATCGCGAAACAGCTGGCCGGCCTGGCCTTCCACAAAAATCACCGGCACGAAAACCACGATCATGGTTAACGTCGCAGCCAGCACAGCGCCCCAGACTTCCTGAGTTCCTTCGATGGCTGCCTGGCGGGCCGGTTTTCCCATCTGAAAGTGCCGATAGATATTCTCCAGAACTGTGATCGCATTGTCGGCGACCATACCGACTGCAAATGCCATCCCGGCGAGACTGATTACATTGATGCTGCGGCCGAACAGCTTCATGAAAATGAACGTCGCCACGACGCTGATCGGAATCGAAAGTCCGATGATCACAACCGTTCGCACGCTCTTCAGAAACAGCAGCAGAATCACGATGGCAAGGGCACCGCCGGAGTAAACATTGCTTTCCACGAGGGCTGTGGCGGAATCAAGATAGATCGTCTGATCGTAGACCTGTTCCATGTACAGGCCTTTGGTCTGCAGGATGCCCTGATTCAGTTCTTCACAGGCAATTCGCAGGTTACGTCCGTAAAGTCGAGTGCATTGAGCCAGTTCCAGAGGTGTGATTTCTCCATCACGGTTCAAATCAAGCTCTGCTCGAGGCGGGCCCATGATCTCCTTGACATTCGTGTTGGGGGCCTGTTGAGCATTGACGGCCAGAGCGTTGAGTCCCATCTGCCTCACGACGCCGTCGGGCTTTTTGTAGGCCACCCCAACGGTTGCCACATCGCTCACGCGAACTGGCGCGTTATCCCGAACCGCAATGATTGTCTCGGCAACCTCCTCGGGGCTGGAAAACTGGCCGAGAGTCCGGACCACATTTCTCTGCTTGCCTTCGGGGATATCGCCTGCGGATGTATTCTGGTTCTGAGCGACGAGTGCGGCTCTCAGTTCGTCAATCGTGATTCCCAGCGCCGCCAGCCGCGTCGGATTGATCTCAACTCTGAATTCCTGCTCCTGTCCCCCAAATACATTCGCATTTGCAATCCCATCAATCCGCTCAAATTCGGCCTCGATAAAATCCTCTGCAAACTTCCGCATCAGTGCCGGGTTGTTGCGGCCATTCGTAAAGGACCGCAGCACGGGATAGTCCTCAGCGAGCAGGTTGATCTTCGGCAGGCTGATCGGACCTGACTCCGCCATGAGTTTTTCAAGAGGCTCCCGCAGCTCGGGATGTTGAGCGATCAGGTTGCCGAGGTCTTCGCGCGTGGGCGGAATTGGTTTCAGAATGAACCATGCGATCGCGTTAGTGTTGGCATTCACAGTCGAAATGACCGGCTCGCGGGCATCATCCGGGTAATCAGGGACCTGGTTAAGCTTCTCGGCAACACGGGCACGGGCGTCGGCGAGGTTGGTTCCAACTGTGAACTTGAGCAGGATCATGCCCATGGAATCAGAGCTTTCACTCTTGAACTCTTCAAGGCCTTCGATACTTTTCAGCTGCTCTTCCTGTTCATCGACAATTTCCTTTTCCACTTCCTGCGCGCTTGCGCCGGGCCAGAATGTGCTGATCGTAATCTCCGGCTCCGTGACGTCCGGGGTCAGCTGCACCGGCGTGGCGAAATACGCGATTCCGCCGAACAGCATCGCGAGAATCACTCCGACAGTGAGCTTGACGGGATTCTCGATTGAGAAGCGAATGAGATCCATGGGGCGAGTTGTGCCTGGGAAGAGTTGGGGAATATCGATTCAGATGGACTTGCCGATTGTCAACGGCTGCCCAGGCCGGTCAACCACCCGCATCAGCCTTTCCGACAGGCTTCTGCCCTGCCGACTGTCCGGCTGCTGCTGCCGATTCATCCATGATCGTGATCGCCTGAAACGCTCGCAGACGTTCGGCTCCCTCCGTCACCACCTGCTGGCCGGCTGCAAGTGATTCGCCGATGACCTGAATCCAGGTACCGGATCCCAGCCCTGGCTCGATCATCACCTGTCGCACACTCAGAGGCTGACCTTCCGTCGGAGGATTCACCGCAAACAAAAAGGCACCGCGGGATGTGCGGACGATGGAGTCCTTGGGCACCAGCAAACCATCAACGGGCTGCCCGGAAAAAATGGCTTCAGCCATCATGCCCTCTCGAAGAGCGGGCAATGGAGGCAACGTATCCGTGTTCAGTTCGTTCTGAATGCGGACGATCACAGGGAAACTGCGAGAGCCCTGTTCCCAGTTACTGCGGGGAACAACTGTTGCGACCACGCCCTTCCACTCTCTCCGTCCGGAACCGTTGCCGGAGCCGCTCCCCTGAATACTGAGTGTGACGTCGCGACCTGGGAGAATCTGGTCGATGTATTGCTGGTCGATAAGCACCTCAACTTCGACTTCGTCAAGACGCGCCAGTGTCAGCACCGGAGCCCCTTTGGACAGCCACTGGCCAACATAGGTGTGCTCTTCCACGATGAACCCGTCGAACGGAGCCCGCGTGAATCGCTTCTCTCGTTCGGCTTTGAGGAATTCCACATGCTTCCGCTGTGCTTCAAGACGAGCAGCAGACTGCTGGCGGACTTCTTCACGAGCTCCCGAAACTACTTTCTGACAGACAGCTTTGGCCGCGACAAGATTTTGTCTGGCTGCGTCATAGGCGTCTTCACCGTCCTTGACTTCGGAGGGATTGGCGGCACTGCGGCGGCTGAGCGCCCGCAGTTCTTCAAGGCGTCGCTGAGCATTTGCGGCGGTGACTTCGAGCGATTCAACCCGGGCCTGCGCCTCTTCCACGTCTTCCCGTCGCGGGGTTTGCAGTTCGGCCAGTTCTGCTTCACGCACTCGCACCAGCGATTCCTGTTCTGCCAGTTCCAGATCCGTGGATTCCATGCGGAGCTTTGACAGCAGTGTCCCCGCCTTGACGAAATCGCCCACTTCCACCGGGTATTCCGCAACCACTCCGTCGGCTCCGGAAGCCACTTTGCTGAAATGCCGCGGACGGATGTTGCCCACTGCCCGGAAGACAGGTGCCACTGGCTCCTGTCGAATCACGGCCGTACGCACCAGAGCCGGGGGAGGCGCCGCGGCAGGGCCTGCCTTTTCAGAAGCGTCTTCAGTCGTGGGAGCCGAATTGCCGGAACAGCCACCAATCAGACACAGGCAAAGGCCCAGTGAAAGAAACAGGACGAGCCGACGAGGGGTCATTTCAGGGGACATAGAGGTTTTCAGCAGCAGAGAAAGAGAATTCCGATATCTGTGGCAGCGTAGCCTGACGACGGCGGGGATGCCAACATCGAATTTCTTCAACGAGGCGATTCCTCAGGGAATTGAGCGGGTTGGCAGCATGGACGGCAATTCGCTTTTCTCTCTTGTACTATCAACCGTGTTTTCACCCGTGACGACAGTCAGTCTGCCCGTTACTTCAGTTCCCTGAGCATTTGCCCGTTGTTGCCGTTCCACAGCCGCACAACGCCGGACGCACCACCAGCAGCGACGACGGAGCTGTCCGGAGTGACTGCGACGGCGTGCTGCCAGGAATCCGCCCCTGCGAAGTTGCGGATCTGCCCTCCATTTGCGGCATTGTACATCCTCACGGCCTTGTCGCCTGCAACACACATGATTTGATCCGTTTCACCTATATATACGGTCGCTGTGACCGGCCGCTGGAAGTTGTTGATCGTGCGTTGCTGGTCAGCTGTTTCGGCAGTCCAGACTTTGACGGAATTGTCGGCGCTGGCAGAGACGAGGGTTTGTCCGTCGCGTTTCCACGTGACACCCAGCACGTAGCTGGTGTGGCCCTCGAAGCGGCGCAGCATTTCTCCGCTGGTGGCATCGAAGGTGCGGATGTACTTGTCAGCAGACGCTGATGCAATGCGGCGACCGTCCGGCGAGAAGCGGGCGGAGTAGATCACATCGTCGTGTGCCTGGGGCAGATGCAGCTGTCGAGCACCATCGGCGAGTGAGAAGATCTGCAGTTCACCGCGTCGGGACGGAATGCCACCGGCGGCCAGCAGTCGAGTGGAGTCGGCGGAGAATTCCACGGACGTCACACGGTGAGCAATCAGGTCCGGCTGATCTGCAGCACCAATAGTGCGGGCCAGTTCCCAATTGGGTTTTGAGTCCCAGATGGCGATGGAATTGTCATCACTGATGGACACGATCAGTCGATCATCCAGATACATGGCGGCGCGGACGGGTGCTTTGTGGCCTGCGAGCGCATCGATGGCCGTGCCGACTGCGGCATCCCAGGTGTGCAGACTGGAAAAGTCTCCTGCAGTGAGCAGTGTTGTGCCGTCGGGTGAGAAAGAGACCGTCCGCAGAGGCTGGTCGGCCTGTTTGAGTTGTTCGTCTGCGGACTGAACAGCTGCTTTGGCTTCAGCGAGGAAGGCTTCGGTGCGGGTAAGAGCATCTTTTCGAGCGGGCACGAGTTCCTGAGCGGTTTTCAGTTCAGCGGCAGCCAGCAATTGCTGTTGTGTGGCGAGTTTATGGGCTGCGACGGCGATTTTGAGTGCAGCGACTGCATCGTTGTAGGGTTTTTGAACTGACTCCAGCTTCTGTGCGGCTTCATTGGCTTTTGCGGCCATCTCTGTGGCCTTTGCTGCGGGAGCCTGAACGGCGGCGGTCAGCTCTGTGGATCTGCGAGTTGTCATTTCCATTTCTGACTGTGCTGCCGTAACTTTCTGTTTAAGTGTTTCGCTGGTGGGATCGGCTGCTGCGACCTGCTGCAGCCGCGTGACCCGAGCCTGCAGCGCCTGTACGGCGGACGCGGCTTCCTTCGCAGCGAGTTCCGCTGTCTGTTTTTCCGACAATGCCACTCGCGATGCTGCAGAGGCTTCGATTGCAGTTTTTTCGGACTGGGTTTTTGCTGCGAGAGTTGTATCCACGGCAGTCTGTTTGGTTTGCATATCGGTGGCAGCAGCGGTGAGTGCTTCGGAAGCCTTTTTTTCGGCTTCAGTACGAACGGGCAAATCTTTTTCGGCAACCTCCAGCTGCTGCTTTGCAACCGTCACTCGGGCGTTGGCTGCCGTCTCAGCCTGGCGCGCTCGACTCAGCGCAATGGTGCGACGGATGTCGCCGCGAAGTTCAGCAATCTGATTCCCGTTGACATTCCAGATTCGCGTGGTGCGATTGTCGCTGGCCGTGGCAAATCGCTGACCATCCGGCGCAGCAGCAACCGACTGCACATTCGCTCCGTGATTCACCTGCCGAATACTCTGGCCGCTGGCCACGTTCCAGATTCGCACTGTGTTATCAACACCGCCGCTGATCAGTTGCGGAGCGGCTCCTGGGAGCTGAGCCAGAGCCTGAACGATGCCAGTGTGTCCGGCAAGGGTACCCAGATAGTCAGGCTGCCAGAGCATTGCCGTGGCAGAATTTATCAGCAGGATCTCGGGTGGACGAGCACGCGTGCCGACGGGGGACGCTGGATTTGCCTGCGGCAACGGCGGCATCGTCGCCGCAAACACGGCCGCTGTCGGGACATCGCCGACCGCAGTCGTCTGCTGCAGCAGCGTTCCTGTGGCCACATCATAGAGCTTCACAACCGGAGCGGGTCCCGCAGCAGCGGCCATCAGCAGTTTACCGTCAGCGGAAAATGCAGTGCTGCGAACAGGTCCAGGGAATCCAGGCAGCTCGCGTGGCCCCGCTGGCTGACCACCCGTATTCCAGACTCGAAGTACAGCATTCTCGCCCGCCGTTACAAACAACTGACCATCGCTCGACATTGCCAGCTGATTGACCGCTGCACCATGACTGGTGTTGAAGGCCACTGCAGCACCAGCCGGGTTTATGCCACGCAATGTTCCATCCGCGTGAACATACACCAGCAGTTGATTATTGGGATGGAAGTGCAGTCCGCGGACAGGTGAAGCGGGATTGCCGGCGGGAGCAGCAGAGTAAAGCAGGCTGCGGAATTCCGGTGCAGCTGCGTTTCGGCCGAAGAGCAATCCGCCTGTTGGTATTGCGAATGCAGCCAGCAGTGTCTGTGGGTCAGCAGCGGCTTCCTGCAGCTTTCCTGTTGCCAGTTCGCGGACCTGAAACTTTCCGCCCGGCAGCAACAGAGAAAACAGTCGGGAATCAGAAGATATTGACGCCGCTGTGGCGGTGCCTGGAATACCATCCTGGTTCAGCAGCGCGTTGCCATTGTCGAGCTGATGCAGTGAGCAGCGATTTTCGGACGCAGCCAGCAGTTTCTGACCGTCCGGTGTGAAGGCCACCGCTGAGGGCTGTGCGGGAAGACTAAAGACACGCACCTGAGCACCATCGGCCGGATTCCAGAAACGCACAGTACTGTCACGAGCGATGCTGCACAGTTGACCACCACGGAAACTCACATCCAGCACCGCAGCGGTGTGCCCCTTGAATTCCTTCACCAGCATCCCATCGGCTGCCGAATACGTTCGCAGCACGTTGTCCGCAAAGGCCGCCGCCACCTGGGTACCGTCATTGGTGCAGCCGACTGCGGTGACAGCCCCGGGGATCGCTTCGACCTTACGAATCTCCGGCTGACCGGGATTACGCAAATCCCAGAAACGCAAAGTCGCGTCCCCGGCCGCTGATATCAATCGACCGTCATCTGCTGAAAATGCAAACGCCGTGATCGGGCCTGTATGTCCCGACAATCGAGCTGTAATCCTGCCGGTTTCCGTGCTGCGAATCACCAGTACCTGCTGACCGCTTTGTTGAGCAACGCTGGCCATCAGCCTGCGGGAAGGACTGAGCAATGCAGTGCGAAGGTTTTCCTCTGCAACAGCTTCGAATGCTGGTGGGGCTGAAGCCGGCGGAGCCATGTTCCAGATGACGACCGAACCGTCCTGCGCAGCCGAAGCGGTCAGCCGACCATCGACGCTTTGGCCGGCGGCGGTGATTGCGGAAGGCCCCGCCGTCCATTCCCGCACAGTGTCAATCGCAGAGAGCTGCCGCAGTTGCAGCAGACCACCTTCAAATCCGGCGAGCACCTGCAAATTCGCGGCAGGGTTTTCGGGTTTGGCAGCCGGAGCACCGGGGATGGGGCCGATGGTCAAAGCGGTCGGGGGTGAGGCCGTTTTCCAGGAGATGAGCACGCGCGGTTTCAGAACACCCTCCGTCGCGGTCAGTTCCAGAGCCGTCACGTTACCGGATCCGTCTGCCACCACAGCGAAGCGACGATCAGGGGTGAATGCAACTGTCCTGATCCCCGCTGCAAGTTCAGCCGCGGGAACTGGCAGAGATGCCGGGAGTTGCCAAAGTCGCAGCAGGTTGTCACCGCCGGCCGTCACGAGCACTGAAGGGGCTGTCGGGGTGGGCAGTACCGCAGGGTTGGAAGCAGCTGGAGTGGCCGGAGCCAACGGTTCGAAAACTTCAAGAGCCGTCAGTGGTGCTGGCGTTTCGATGCGACCCATGGGACTGCCGTCGGGCAAATTCCAGATACGCACGCACTGGTCCCCGGAAACGCTCAGAAGTTTTGAGAGTCCAGAGGTAAAGCGGAGTCCTGTCACGGGCCCGGTGTGCCCCTGCAGAACGGGCCCTGCAGCACCAGTGGGCAGCTGGAAGAGGCGAATGGAGTGATCTGCGGAGCCGACCGCCAGCCACTTGCGATCCGGGCTGACGGCAATCGCGGCGGGAGCAGCAGGGAGCGGAATGTTTGTGCTGCGCACATCCTTCGGACGCCGCCAGATTTTGATTTCACGAAACCCTCCGGAGGCCAGCAGATCGCCATCGGTATTGAAGGCAAGCGACTGTACGAGATCCCGGTGAGCAAGTGCGGAGGCGGCATCTGGAGCGGCTCCGGCAGCGGGATCACCAAGGGTGGTTACCAGCTGACCTGTGGGAACGTGATGCAGATGGATTCGGCTTCCGCGGCCAAAGGCGACGTACTGACCGTCCGGCGTAACGGCTACCGCCTGAACGGCCTGGAGCCTTTGGGAAACCAACTGCATACTCCGCGGTGACAGGCTGTCAATGCCACCGGTGCCACGGGCGCCCTGGTCGATCCAGAGTCGCAGCAGGCCGAGTTGTGCTCCGGTCAGATTGATGGCCGCCACGTCGTTGCCTTCCGGAGGCATCACGGGTTCCTGCTGGTGGGCGGCCAGCTTGAGCATCAGGCTATCGAGTCCCTTGCCGGGAACAGCAGCCGGGCCGGAATCGCCGCCCCGGAGTATTGAAGCGGGTGTTTCGAGGATCAGACCACCCTGCCGTTCAGCAGCGGAGTGGCAGGCAAGACAGTTCTTGCGGAGGACTGGAAGAATTTCCTGTTCGAAACTGACGGCGTCCGTCCGCTGCAGCATCTCGACAGTAATCGGCGGGCCAGCAACTGCCATGGAGAGCTGACATAAGCTGCAGCAAAAGGTGATGAAGTGTAAGAGCAGTGCAGAAGCAGTACGGGTGGCGGTTACCTCGAACATGAAACACCCTGGGAAGGAAGTGGAAGGCGGGGAGTTGTCAGGTGAGAATGGAATGCAGCACATGGCCGTGTACGTCCGTCAGACGGAAGTCGCGACCGGCATAGCGGAATGTGAGTTTTTGATGATCGAATCCAAGACAGTGCAGCATGGTCGCGTGCAGATCATGAACGCTTACGGGATCGATTGCCGCGCGGAAACCCAGCTCATCTGTGGCACCATGGATTGTGCCGCCACGAATGCCACCACCGGCGAGCCAGACTGTGAAGCCCCAGTGATTATGGTCGCGTCCGGACTGAGGCTTGCCATCGGCACTGAGCTCGACTGTGGGAGTGCGACCAAACTCGCCACCCCAGAGAATCAGTGTGTCCTCGAAGAGCCCTCGCTGCTTCAGGTCTGTGATCAGAGCGGCGATGGGCTGGTCAATCTGGGCCGCGAGACTGCGATGGGAAGATTCGATATTGGAATGATTGTCCCACGGTTGACCGGCACCATGCCACAACTGGACGAAACGCACCCCCCGCTCCAGCAATCGTCGGGCAATCAGAGTTTGCCTTGCATGAACTCCGGTCCCGTAGAGCTCCTGGATATGACGCGGTTCCTTGCTGATGTCAAAAGCCTCTGCCGCGTCCCGCTGCATTCGAAATGCCAGTTCGAATGACTGCATTCGAGCGTCAAGACGAGGATCAATGCGGGTGCTGCGGTGGAGCGCGTTGATTTGATTGAGCAGGTTCAGCTGGCGCCGCTGAGCAGGTGTGGAAAGTTGCGGGTGATCGATGTTTTCGATCAGCCGACCAACCTGTTCATGACGGGAATCGACGTACGTACCCTGATACACGCCCGGCAGAAAGGCGGACTGCCAGTTTTCAGTGTCCTTGATTGGAAGTCCGCTGGGACACATTGCCACAAAACCGGGAAGGTTCTGATTCTCGCTTCCCAGCCCGTAAAGAACCCAGGCACCCATGCTGGGACGAGGCTGCACCGAATCGCCGCAGTTCATGAGCATCAGAGAAGGCTCGTGGTTGGGCACCTGAGCATACATGGAGCGGATAACGGCGATCTCATCGATATGAGCTGCTGTCCGCTGGAATAAGTCGCTGACGGCAATCCCGGACTGACCGTAGCGGCGAAATCGAAAGGGTGAAGGAAAACCTGCGCCTGTGCGACGTTCTGTAAGAAGGTTGTCAGAAATGCTGCGGCTTTGGAAACGTGCAAGCTCCGGTTTTGGATCAAAAGTATCGACGTGCGATGGGCCACCATTCAGAAAGAAGTGAATCACGCGTTTCGCGCGGCCAGGAAAGTGGGGGGCGCGGGACGACAGACCCGTCTGCCCAGGCGAACCTGCCGATGGAGCAGAAGTCGTCCACAGATGACCTTCGTCAGCCAGCAGGCTGGTAAGCCCCAGCGCTCCGATGCCGAGCGCTGAGGTGGCGATCAGCGAACGTCGCGGCAGGGAGTGGGTGGCGAGGTGGGCTGGAGCTGGCGGGCAGGGTGGCACCATGGAGGCAGACGCCCCGGAGACTGGGAACAGAATCGATCCGTACGCGTGATGCTAACGGAATATCCTGAAGATGTCCCGGGAAAAATTGGAGATTTGAGGTTTGACACGGGGATTTGTACCGGTGCCAGGCGCCGATCTCCCACGCAACCACTTGTCACGTCAATCCATGCGTTCACCCCGGTTTTCTGATTTTTTGTACATTTCCCGATGGTTTTAATGGTGGTTCAGGGCAAAGGATTTGATACAGTCCAGACAACACGTAATGCGAAACTTCAGTGGCAGCGACGGTTCATTGCTCTGGCAACTGTTTCCGCGTGTTGTTCAGTCGGAGTAGGCTCAATGGTTTCGGCAGAACTCAAAGTCGTCGGCGGCAAACATTCCGGTCAGGTCATCCCCCTCAACCGCCGCAAATTCCTTATCGGACGCGAACAGGACTGCCAGTTACGCCCCAACAGCGAAATGGTCAGCCGGCATCACTGCGTCTTCAGCGTCGATGACTTCTCCGTTCGCATTCGCGATCTCGGCAGCACCAATGGTACCCTCGTCAACGGCGAGCGAATTCGCAAAGAGACAGTCCTGGCCAGTGGAGATCGTATCCTCATCGGCAATCTTGACTTCGAACTCGTTGTGCGGCCCGGCGTCGCAGTCCCGGAAGCCGACAGCAAGGCTCTGCCAACAGGTACAACGCTGCATTCCGACACCCAGACGTCTTCACCAACCGTTCTCGATGTGCCAGGGGCCGCACCGGCGCCCGTCGCCGGGGCTCAAACAGTCGCTTTGCCGCTCACAGATATCGCCGCAGTCTCCGCGACCACCCCACCAGCCGTCGGCGCAACCGCTGTCCCCGCTATTGCTGCCGCACCGCCGCAGCCTGACCTCGCTTCACTCGCTGCTGCCATGCAGCCTCAGTTTCCCTATCCTCCAATGATGCCGCCGATGGGCTACCCCGGAGCAATGTATCCCGGCTACCCCTACCAGCAGCCGATGATGCCCGGTTACGGGCAAATGTACCCACAAATGATGCCCCCGATGGGCTATCCGATGCAACCTCAGAGCATTTCTGCTCCTGTCGCCCCCAATCCCGCACAGGCGGCGGCAACCATCGAAGTGTCGCTTCCGGACCCCTCCACGACGGGAGCTAAGGAAACAGAGGCCCCAAAAGGCAGTACCGGTGCTGCTCCAAAGGACACAGCAAAACCAACAGGAGCGGCAGATGCTATTATCAAACAGTACATGGGGCGCCGTCCCGGCGCACCGGGTTGAACCTGCTTAAAGTATTTGCGAAAAGGCAGCCATGGCAGAACAAACCGACGTGCAGCGACGATATCGCGAATTCCTCGACCTCATGCCGCTCACTCTCGCACTCGCAGGACTCCCCCCCAGCGACCATGGGAGGTATTTCACTGCGGAACAAATCGAAAGCCGCCTGTTTACCATCCGGCACGCCTGGAAAGCATCCCGGCAAGTCGTCAGAGAGTGCATCGCCGGATCCGGTTCCTCATCCACAGGCTCCAATGATGGCTGAATTGTCGCAGATTTTCCGTAGAACCCGTTGCGTTCCACAGGGACCTGCACGCCGTTACTTGACAATGCTCCCCCAACTCACTACTTTTGACTCATAACCAATTGCGGTTTTGGTCGAAACTCGAATTCCCTTTCGGTAAATCTCGATTCGCCTCAAAGGAATCTGAAATGGATAAGATGTAGGTCTTTCTCCATTTCTCCACAGTCGTCTGGTGTCGGAAAAGAACTTCCAACCACCCGACTTCTGCGGTGCAAGGTTCCGACAGGTCCACTCTGTCGGCTGCAAAAAGTGGGACTTCGCTCCCGCTTTTTTTTTACCAAAAAACAGGACAGCAGACTCCAGTCCCATGAACGGCAACGAAATCCTCAGAATTGTAGACGCGATCCACCGCGACAAGGCCATCTCGATGGATGTGGTCTTCGAGGGAATCGAGCAGGCGATCCTGTCCGCAGCACGCAAACACTTTTCTGAAGAAGAAAAACTGGAAGTTCGAATTAACCGCCAAACCGGCGAACCCGCTCTGATGTGCGACGGCCGCGCACTCGAAGCGGAACTCCTCGGCGACCTCCTTGGTCGGATCTCTGCACAGACCGCCAAACAGGTCATGATCCAAAAGATGCGAGAAGCCGAACGCGACTCGCTCTACGAAGAATTCCTCGAACAGCGCAGCCAGCACGTCCGCGGCATAGTAACTCGCGTCGATCGTGGCACCGTGATCGTAAAACTCGATAACCTCGAAGCCATCCTTCCGCGCAGTGAACAAATCCGCAAAGAAAATTTCCGCCCCGGAGACCGCGTTCGCGCAATCGTGCTCGATGTTCGAAAAGCGGGCTCACGTGTTCGCGTCATCCTCAGTCGTACCCATCCGGATTTCGTTCGACGCCTCTTCGAAATCGAAATCCCGGAAGTCAGCGAACGCCTCATCGAAGTCCGCTCAATCGCCCGAGAAGCAGGCAATCGCTCCAAAGTCGCAGTCTCCTGCGCCGACTCATCCATCGACTGCGTTGGCGCCTGCGTCGGTGTTCGTGGGGCACGCATTCGCACCATCGTCGATGAACTCGCCGGAGAACGCATCGACATCGTTCGCTGGAATGACTCCCTCTCTGTGCTCGTTCCCAACGCCCTGCAACCGGCCGACGTTGAAGACGTCATCCTCTGCCCAATGCTGGGAAAAGTCATCGTCCTCGTTCGCGAAGATCAACTTTCACTGGCCATCGGAAAATTCGGACAAAACGTCAGGCTGGCTTCCAAACTCGTCGGCTGGGACATCAACGTCATGACCCAGTCACAACTCGACCAGCAGCTCGATAAGTCCATCGAAGCGTTCTGCGTCGTCCCCGAAGTCACCCCGGAACTCGCAGAAAACCTGGTTTCTCAGGGCTTCTTCACATTCGACGATCTCTCCGTCATCGAACCAGATCAGCTCGTCGAAATCAGCGGTCTCACAGAGGAAGACTGCAATCGCATCGTTGAGTATGCGGACGAGGAAAGCCGCCGCGTCGAAGAGCGCGAAAAACTCGCCGCCGAACAGCGCCGTGCTGCCGCTCCAGCTGCTCCCAGCCCCGCCACGCCTCAGGCCGAACAAACCCCAGTTGCCCCAGCACCCGCACCGCCTGCTGAGAATAACCTTCCGCAGGAGTCTTCAGAGCCACCCGTCGCATCCCTCCCCAGTTAAAGCAGTTCAGACATCGCTTCGGAGATACAGCCTTCAACTCTTTGTAGTCCCTCCCGTTCATCATCGTATAACCATCGTCCGCTCTGGTCGTTTCTCATAGCGGAATAGAATGCATCCGGATTGCCCTGTGTCGTCCCGTCCATTCTGCAAAAACTTTCGGTGTCAGAATTCAGTGGTGCTGGTTCGCGCTGCCTTCGTCCTCAACGACAGGCAGCCTAAGGGGTTTGTGTTTTGAAGATTCGAATTTTTGCCCTGGCCCGAGATCTCGGGCTCGACAGCAAAGTCCTGATTGACCTCTGCGAAGAAGCCGGCGTCCGGCTGCGTAACGCGCTCGCAACCATCAGCGAAGAAGAGCGCGACCAGGTCGTTGCCTACATTCGCAAAAAGGGCTCCGCTCCCGCCGCGGATCAGCCCGCCGCAGACATTTCCCCGCTCCGCGATCAGCCCACCGTCGGCCGTCGTGTCCCCGTGATCGGAACACCTCCTCGCAGCATGCTAAGGGGATCCGCAGAAAGCGGTGATCAGGAGGGTGCGGCACCGCCTCCGGAAATCATTCCAGAGAGCCCAGCGTCCAGTACTCCAGAGCCCCACGTTGTTCAGGAGGTGGGCGAAGCAGTTGCCGAAACCGCACCCACCTATCAGACTTCCCCTGCGCCTTTCGTCGAAGAACAGGCTGCAGTCCCGGTGCCTCCCCCAGAGCCGGAGCCACTCCCAGCCAGCGTCGAGGCCGCTCCGGAACCGCTCCCTGAAGTCTCAGGGCCCGCAGGACCTGCCGCAGCACCAGTCCCCACAATTCCCATACCCGTTCCAACAACAGTCGTGGCAGCCTCACCCGCGGCGCCCCCCGCCACTTCAATTCCAGCAACCCCGGCTGTTCCTGCTGCCGCCGCGACACCGCCGGCCGTGTCCGCAGTCGCCCCGGCATCCCCCCCCCCCCCCCCCCGCCCCCCCCCCCCCCCCCCCCCCCCCGCACACCCCCCCCGCGACC
>Ga0169931_10000726_pt1 | contig 54834 bp, 47 predicted proteins | sample Kivu_15m_20L_FD_129675 | JGI IMG/M metagenome (GOLD analysis project Ga0169931, IMG submission 129675) | Freshwater microbial communities from Lake Kivu, Western Province, Rwanda to study Microbial Dark Matter (Phase II) - Kivu_15m_20L... | ecosystem: Environmental > Aquatic > Freshwater > Lake...
AAAACCAAAACCCAAGAAAGGAGGCTCTTGAGGTGGTCGGGGCAGGATAGGCCCTGATCATTTAGAATGACCCTGACTTCACAAGGTCACAAAACAAATGTGCGCAACTTGACACACGCGACCCAACCAATGCCCCGACAACCTGCCCTTTCAAATCGCCTGGATTGAAACCATTTCCACTCAGGGGGGCCCCTGGGCCAGCTTCCAAAAAGACAAACACACGGTGAAGGGTTTTACCCGGGCGGGATTATTCTGGGAGTTCCTTCCGCCCGAAACACCTCATGGGCAACACCACCCCAAGCGGTGGTGGCTTGGCAATGTTCCACTCCACAAACCAATGGAATTGGCCATTTCCTCCTGTCATGGGTTGTTGGCGCAACGCACCAGGGTGATCGTATCCCTGGTAGACCGGAGGAAAGCTTTATTCCAAACCCACGAAAAAGGGTATGAATCTAACGTCCAGGGCCACCAAGAATTTCGGACAATTCTACACGGCGGTCATCTATCCAGGTTCGACAGGGAGGAAGACTAGCCAGGAATTTTCCCCCATAATTCTTCGTGACAACCCGGGGATCCAAAACCACCACCAATCCCCGGTCGCCCGAATGGCGAATTAACCGCCCGAATCCCTGGCGCAGCTTCAAAATGGCTTGCGGTATTTGGTAATCAACAAACGGTTTTCCGCCACCGCGCGCAACCGCCTCCAGCCTGGCCTCAATCAACGGACGGTCCGGCACCGCGAATGGCAAGCGGGTGATGATGACATTGGTCAAGGCCTCACCGGGTACATCCACACCTTGCCAAAAGGTGTCCAATCCGAAAAGAACGGCTTGCGGGGTCTCCTTGAACTTTGCCAATAAGGCCGAATTGCTCTCACCGCCCCCCTGGCAAAACATGGGCATGTTGTTTTTGTCACAAAAACCCCGAATTCCCAGACTTATTTTTTCTAAAAAATCCCGACTTGTGCAAAGAACGAAAGCGTGACCCCGAGTCCGGCCCAAATAATCCCTCAGCTTGTCCACGCAAGCGTGCAAGATACCAGGCGCATCGCCACCGGGATCCGGCATCATTTGATGCAGGTGGAGGTCCACTTGCCGGGAATAATCAAAAGGGCTGTCACAACGGGTTTCTATCCCCTCGGGTGGCGCGGGAATTCCGATTCGTTTTCGGGCGTGATAAAACGGGTCGCGCCCCCCCGTACCCAAGGTCGCGCTGGTGACCACCACGGGAATATCCTTGCCGAAAAGGTGCTTGGATAGGATTTCACCAACCTCAACCGGGGCAGCCAACAAGTCCCAGGAAACCTGCCCCCGGTCACGGACCGGGTCCATCCAATAGATTGTCTCGGGCAGTGATTGGGCCACCCACAACCTCAAATGGTCTGAATAGGTCCTCGCTTGTCTGGCGCAACCTCCCAACTCATTGACCAAATCCGGCTCTTCCCGGCCGGCACCCAGGTTATCCAAAGAGGTAGCGAGCGCTTCCAGAGAATCAGCCAATTCCAAACGAAGGCCTGGCAAAGGGCTGGTTATCCGCACCGCCTTGGGCCCTGCCCTGTCGGATCGGGTCCGCCCTATTTCCCGAATAGCCCCGGCAAAAGGCTCCAAAAACAACCAGGTCCGGTGGTGACTGTCCCTAAACCCCTGGTTTAATTCCGTGGCAAGCAGCCCCATGGGCCCATTTTTGGTTTCCCGATACAGACGAGCCAAGAATGACCGCATCGCTGCAAAGGAGACCCGCAAGCCTAGTTGATCACTTGCCACCTCTTCAAAAGTATGCCCCTCGTCTAGTATGACAGCGTTGTAATCAGGAATGCAGGATCCTCCCTGCATCCTCAAATTCAGGTCCGACAAAAAAAGTGCGTGGTTCACCACCAACAATCCGGCCAATTCCGATTGACGGCGCACCCGCTGGAACATGCACCGTTCATAATTGGGGCATTTCCTTCCAAGACATTGGTTGGCATCACTTTTGGCCATCTCCCAAACATCCTGAGAAACCCGAAATCCCAACTCCGAGCGAGTCCCATCAAGCCTTTCCCGCTGCCAGGCGTCCAATCTCTGCAAATCCTGCCAAACCTCATCAAAACCATAAGGTGGATCTCTCAACCTGGTGAAGCGCGTTGCGCAAACGCCTCCGGGAAAGGTAGTTGGCCCTCCCCTTTAAAAGAGCCGCCTTCACCGGGGAACCGAGCAACTCGATCAGGAAGGGCACATCCTTGGAAAAAACCTGCTCCTGGAGACCAATGGTGTGGGTAGAAACAACCACCCGGTGACCAGGGTGGTCTCGCAGGTACAGCAGGGCCGGGACAAGGTATGCAAAGGTTTTTCCCGTCCCGGCGCCGGCCTCCAACATGACCGATTTACCCAGACTCAAACCTGCCGCCACTGCCCCGGCGGCCACCATTTGCTGGGGTCGCACTTCAAATTGCGGAAGCCGGGAGGCAACCAAGCCCCCCGGCCCCAACACATCTTCCAATGATAAATCCTGCACCAAACCAGCCCGGGTTAATTTTTAATAGAAAAACACTACTTGATACTTATGATTTCCGCAGGGAGAAGAAACACAGGGCCACCCCGTGTTTCCAACAATTGCAAAGCCGGCAAGGCAACCCTTCGCAATTCAGCGGGAAGCGCCTGAAAAAGCCTGGTCCAACCCGGTCCAGGCACCGCAGTGTGTCTGACTCCCAATTCAAAATCAAACAGATCCTCAATCAGATTTCTGGGCTTGGGCAGCTTCAACAATTCTGGCTTCTTGTCCTTGGGCAAATCGGACTGATCCCTCACCCAGGCGATAGCACTGTCCAAAGACCCCAATTCATCGACCAAGCCATTCTCAAAGGCCTGCCTGCCGGTCCAGACGCGCCCCCCGGCCAACGCCTTCATCTTGTCCAGGGTGAAATCCTTTTTGCCAGCTTCCAACCTGCCCGTGAGGGCCTTGTCAAGAAATTGGCCGTAGGTGTTTTCGATCAAAGCCGTCATGGCTTTTCGTTCGGACTCTGAAAACGGATTACTGCCAGACAAAACACCGACGTTGGCGCCCCGGCTGATCACCTCTGTATGGAGGCCGACCCGTTTCAGGACCGGGCCGTACGCCAACTTTCCTCCAAAGACCCCGATGGACCCAGTGATGGTCGACGGATCGGCAAAAATCCTTTTGGCCGCCATGGCGATGTAATACCCACCGCTGGCAGCGACATCCCCCATACTCGCCACAACAGGCTTTTTGCACCGTTTCAATTCAGCCCACATAAGGTCGCTTGCCAAGGCGGACCCCCCTGGGCTGTCCACGCGAAGGACTATTCCCTTCACAGTGGGGTCCTCATCTGCCTGACGAATCGCCTCCACAATGGTTTCGCTACCCACCTTGGAACTACCCAGACCTGCCCCGCTTTTTCCGGTATCGATTTCCCCCACCGCGAAAATAACCGCAATACGAGGCTGTTTGCCCGCCTTGGCCTTGGGTGGGCTCAAAGCCTTCAGCAAAGAAAAGGGGTTGGAAAAATCAATCTCCTCAACCTTGGCCTTACCGTAATCGGCCACCACCTCGGCGGTTCCCCCCACCCATTCGCGTGTTCGCTCCCTTGCACTGGGCAGGTAACCGATCTGATCCACCAATCCGGCATCCAGCGCGGCCTTGGCAGCCAGGGGAGCACGATCAATAGTCTCCCTCACCGCTTGCCGGGAAAGCCCCTTGGTGCTCCTTGCCTTGACCACCCGCTCCACAATGGACTTGCCATAAAAATCATCCAGCATTTCTGTCATCTGACGCTTGGCAGGTTCACTCAGACTGGTCCGGGTATAGGGTTCCACTGCCGACTTGAAATCCCCAACCTTCAGGAAATCCGCCCTAACTCCCAAGAGATCAAGGATTTCCTTGTAAAAATAAACCTCGCTTCGAACCCCCAGCAGCATCATCCAGGCGGATTCGGGCATCCAGAACTCATCGGCGCAAACCCCGAGCAAAATGTCCCGGGATTCCCCGCTGGCGGTATAAGCCAGAATCTTTTTCCCTTTCTTTCGAAAAGTATCAATTGCCTCCTGAATCTCGTCAACCGCAGCGAATCCGCATTCCACGCCATCCAGTTCCAGCAACATTGCCTTGACCGACTCATCTTCAGCGGCCTTGAGAATCCTTTCTCGGATGAGCAACAAGTTGGTGTCCGCCTTGGGAGATTCCGGCCCGACATTTCCATCCGTGATGGAACCGGAAATCCGTATCTGGGCTACCTTGGCCTTCGCATTCTTGTCACCGTCTTTTTTAGGTTCCTCCCCCGCGAATCCTGTTCCCAAAGTGCCAAATGCCAAAAGAAAAAGGGGTGTGAACCCAAACAAAATGACTTGCAAAAAACGCTGGGAAATAGACTTCATTTCACGGAACCTCAAAAAAATGTTCGTGCCGATTCTTCACTCGCCATCTTGCATCAGATGGTCGATCATAGGCAATCATTGATAGCTTAGTCAAGCATGCGTCTGGGTAGACTTGGAACAGCATGGATCCAGCTCCGCCATCCGATTATTGATTCACAAAGCCTTTGGCCCCTGTTAGTCTTGACTGAGATAAAAGGTCCGAAGGAATGGCCCATGAAAAGACTTTCGCAACCCGCACTGCTTTGTCTTTGCATGCTATTGGCCGCATCCCTTTCGGCCCAGGGACTGGAACCTCCTTTATCGTCCGCCCCGGTACAGGTTGTGCCTTCCGCCCCGGCAGTTCCGGCTCCAGTGCCTGGGTTAGCTCCCCCAGCCACGACTGTCATGCCCGAGGGCACCTACAACCCTGTGGATCCCCCGTCACCTCAAGTTCATTTGCGGGTCCGTGTGCCCGCCCGGGTGGCCCCCGGCGCGGAACTGACTTACACCCTTACGGTGGAAAACCCATCTTTGGTACCGGCTCACCGGGTCCGTGTCCGAAGCAGCGCACCGACCAGTTCCAAGTTTTTGCGGGCTGTTCCCCAACCGGAAAACGATGGTCAGGAATTAGTCTGGAATCTGGGCACCCTTCAGCCCGCAGCAAAAAAGACAATCACCCTCACGGTTGAGGCGGATGGCACCGGGGATGTTGACAACACCGCCCGAGTATCTTTCGAACATGGGGAGACCACCAAAACCCGTGTCGCCTCCGCCATGCAAATCGTGAAGAGAGGGCCTTCCCAGGCACAAGTCCAGGACACATGGACTTACACCCTCGATATCCAAAACACTGGCCAAACCCCCTTGGCTAATCTGAGAGTGACGGACATCCTCCCGGATGGCCTGGATTTTTTAACGTCACAGCCTTCTACCAAAGGCGAAAACCCATTGACCTGGACCTTGGATAAGCTGGATCCGCAGCAGGTCCGTCGCATCGAATATCAGGTTTCCGCAAAAAAGCCGGGAATCTATGACACCAAGGCTTCGGTCTCCATCGCGGGGGGTTCCAAGCGCGAGGCAAGTTGGAAAACGGTCGTCTCGGAACCGAAATTGGATCTGATTCTTGCGGGTCCAGATTTTCGCACGGTCAACAGGCCCGCCACTTATCACATCACCGTGACCAATGAAAGCAACACCACGGCCAACAATGTCCGTCTCTCCACCAAAATGGCGCAAGGTGTCACTTTCCTTGCAGCGAGTTCCGGGGGGCGGGAATTTCAGGGTGAGGCCCGGTGGGATCTTGGCATCCTTCAGCCAGGCCAAAGACGGTCGGTCAATTTCGTGGTGCGGGCCAACAGCCCCATGAAGCTTATCCAGAGGGTGGAGATGACAGCGGACAAGGTTGGGTTGGGACTTCAGGCCGAAAAATCCACCACCTTCAGCGGCAAGGACCCTGTGGTCATCGAACTGGACAAAAGCATTGATCCGATCGAATTGGGTGAACCGGGCACCTACACGGTGCGTTTGATCAACAGGGGGTCCACGCTTGTCAACAATCCAGGTATGGTGGTGACGATGCCGGAAGGTTTCAGCCAGGTGGAAGGAAGGGGCCCCACACCATCCAGCAAAAACGGATCAACCATTACCTTTGGCCCCTTGGCCCGGTTGGAGCCCGGTCGCGAAGCTGTTTATTCCATTACCGCGACCGGAAAACAGCCAGGGGCAGGAAAAATCCAGGTTGAAATGACCGGCACACTGGAAGGGGGAGCCCCGGGCCCCAAACTGCAAGAAGGGGTTCAGGTGCTCCAGTCCAAAATCCTTTCTGGCCGTTGATCATCAAAATACAGGGGAAGGTTATTTTTGCACCACCAATGCCCGCCAGTGGCGAGCCTGGTTGTTGACATACCTTTGAGCTGCCACCGAGTTGAGATCAGACCGGTCTTCGATGGAAACCTTTCCGTTGCATTTTTTGGCCAAGGCGTCCTCGGGACGAAGCATGCCGCGACCGGCAGCCACCCCGCTAACCAGGCCCATTCCCACCAAGGTCAACCAGCATGCTTTAGCCAACATGATTTGCTCTCCCCGGGAGTGCGGATACGGGTTCCCCGAATCTGCCTCCGGATAACTAAAAGCAAATGGAATGCCCAATAATAATTTTGCCGCAACTTGAGAAAAACCAACAGGACAGGCCACCCATCCGGCCCATTTTAACAAGCCCAGTCCACTGTTTCATGGAATCAGTGTAATTCTTGCCACGGGGCGTTCCAATCTTTTCCTGCCACTCTGCTCCAAACCGAGCTCGTTACCGGCCAAGTAGGACATGCCTCTCCAAATCATCCTTTTGGGCAGGCCAGGCTTTCAAACTGGGAATTCCCACCTGCAACCTTTGGGCCATCCGAACCATGGCAAAACGCTCGGAAGTATGATGGCCCAACAAAATCACGCTCACTCCGGCCTGAAAGGCTTCCAATTCCTCGTGATATCGCATTTCCCCGGTCACAAACAAATCCGCCCCGGCCCCAAGTGCCTCCTGAGCCCAGGCCCCCGCAGCCCCACATCCAATCGCCACACGATTGACGGCCCTGTCCGCAGGCCCGATCAACTGGATTTGTTGCCCGCCAAGCAAAGCGTGGCATTCCACCACCATTTCCCAAGCCGTTTTCTCCGAAGACAATTTGCCAATCCGCCCCTCCCCTTGCCCACCCGGGGCAGGCAAAAGGGGAAACAAATCAAATGCGGGTTCCTCGTAGGGATGGTTGGCCCGTAATGCCGCCACGGTCCGATCCAAGCCCCTTTGCTCACACAGAAACTCCACACGCAACTCAGGAACATTCTCCCGTTTGCCAACTTGGCCAATCGCTGGATTAGCGCCTTCCCCGGGAAGGAATGTCCCGTTTCCAGGATGCCAGAAACTGCATTCCGTGTACTTTCCAATCATCCCGGCCCCGGTTTGAAACAACGCACGGCTCAGTTTGTCCAAGGCGTTTTCAGGGACAAAAACAACCAGCTTACACTTGCCTGCTTCGGCACCCGGCTTCAAAGGCACAACATTTTCCAAACGCAGTAAGGCTGCAATTTGATCGTTCACACCACCAGGCGCGCTGTCATGCGCCGTATGGGGGCTGTAAACCGCAATTTTTTTGGCAAGGAGGCGAAGTAGATTGCGACCTTGAACGGTTTCGGCCGTAAGCCTTTTGACGGAATTGAACAGAACCGGATGATGGCTGACAATCATACCCACCCCAGACTCGACCGCCTCGTCCACCACCGACTGAGTCACGGTGAGGCAGGTGATCACCGATTGGATGGGCTCGGCTTTGTCCCCAAGTAGGAGACCGACATTGTCCCAAGGTGCCGCCAACCGGGGTGGCCACCATTTCTCCAGCAATTCGACCACCGAACGGACGGTCGCCATTTTATTCCCCGGCCAAGAAGTCACCGCTACCGCGGCTGAATTCCCAGGACATTGAATTCCGGCACATGGAGGTCAACCAAGATAGGCTCGGGGGTCTGTGCGATCGCCACATTGCCCGCCTTATCCTTTACGGTCAATCGCATGAACACACTGGGGGGTACCTGGGGAGGAACCAACCACAGGTATTTGCCCGTGTTCGGAATTTCCCCCTCGGTGACAGGATTCCAGGGACCATCACGCCTTTCCGCCCATTCCAATTGGATGGGTTGCTGTGCAAGATTGCGATCGCTGGCCTTGTAATTGATCACTAAGGCCTCCCGGCGATTTGGATCCGCCACCACATTCAACAGGCTGGCGTCCGGATGCGTGGCATCCAGTTCCACGCGAATCTGCGGAGTTTCACCACGCTGAGGGGCCGGACGCCCAAGACCAGCCTTGCTTTTCACTACCAGGGTGAAGCCATGGACCACCCCTTCCTGGGTTAATGGCAGCATGACCCCGAATCGCTGGGCACCGACGCCTGCCGCCTCGCTGGGAGTTATGGTGACCGGTTCGGTTGCCACCAACGACCAGTTCAAACCATCATCCAGGGTGGCATAGACCTCAACAGCACCCACACCTGAAGAACCGGTTTTGGTCACTTCGTATTCCAGGCGCACCTGACGCCTGTTGACCACTTGAACAGGCTTTCCTGTGCCGCCCATACGGCTCATGGATCCTGCAAACGCCCCTCCAGGCGAAGGATATCCACTGGAAGAAGCCAATACAGGCTGATCAGCGCCATGGCCGGCATTGGGGATTCCCACATTTTCGGCAGGTGCGGATACCGTGGCACTCGGATACCCGGGCGGCAACATTGACCCAGGCGCAGGTTGAGGAAAAGGGGGTTGGGGCGGAATGGGATTCACCGATCCAGGAGGTGAAACCCCGGTCTGTGGAGTAGCGGAGGGAACAGGAGCGGGTGCTGGAATATTCAAATTCGAGGCTGGGGTTGTACCTGGCACTGGGCTTGCCCCCGGGGCCGGAGGAATTCCGGCAACCATGCTGGACGCCGAAGGAATTCCCGATGGAATCCCGGGCGGATTGGTTGGGCCGGCAACCGGAACCACGGCTCCCGGAACGGGTCCGGATTCACCGGCGGGCCTGGAAACCAATCCTCCAGGCACACCTGGATTCAAGGGGGGCAAACCCGGCTTGGCTTGCCCGTCCAGTCCGACCTGGGCTTCTCCCATCCCCAGGTTGCCCGCCCGATCCGCCACCGACAATCGCATTTCCACCGGGCCGGGCTGTGGAACCTGCAAAGTCCCTGAACCGTTCAGCCCTGGCTTTATCTGGACCGGCAACCAAGCGTCCCCACCTGGGATCTTTGCCTCCAGCTTCATGGTGGCCAGATCAGGGTTATCCTCGCGAACAGCCCAACGGACCTGAATGGAGGAATCCTGCTTTTCAGCCGAGAGCTTCACCTCCGGCTGGAGGGAATCTACCACGATTTTCATGCAATCTTCGGCTTGATAAATATCGCGCGGATCTTGATTGCCCTGTTTGTCAAGCACAGCAACCTTGAACCAGTAAACACCGTCAGATTTTGCCAGATACTGAAAACTTCCCTCATCCGGCTTTATGCGCCCGTGCAGTTCCCAAGATTTCCCGCGGTTGTTGGAAACATAAAGGAGAACGCCCTGCAGGCTGGCTACCTTATCCGCCTGCAAGGCCACCGGGATTCGGAATTTTGGTTTGGACAGGTGCTTTTCATCCGCCCCGGGCACAGTCTGGCCTTGGGCGAGCACGGTTACCATCCAAAGTAAAGCACTGGATATCGCCATAACCGCCTCCCGCTGAACCAATACCCATGCCAAGGCATGAAGGTTCACGCATGAGGTTGGTATCGGATAATCCGAACATTTGCTTGAGGACAATCAGGGAAGATGGGGAAACCCGGCTTCTTTTTCGGAAAAGTGAACTTTCAACGGGATGAAACCTGGCCCCATTCAAAAATCAACCAAAGACCGACCCGGTCAGTTTCTGGAAATACTCCACATAGTCTTCCTGGCTACAACGGATCACCTCATAAGCCTCTTCCCGTCCGTAAGCCGCGCCGTGGCGGCAACGCGGAGTCTGGGCCCCGGGGGCATCCTTGTAGGTCAGGAAGTAATGCTGCAGCCGCTCCAGAAGTTCCTTCGGGATGTCCCCAACGTCCTGCCAATGGCCAAATGCAGAGTCGTTCGCCATCACCGCCAAAATTTTGTCATCAGCCTCTTCGCCGTCCAAAAGCCTGAGACCGCCTATGGGGCGGGCCCGCATGATCAGATCGCCATGGGTGATGGTTTTCTCAGAAAAAACGCAGATATCCAAGGGATCCCTGTCCCCGTCCAATCCGGTCAACCCGGTTTGCTTCATGCAATACTCAGCCACCCTGGGCCCGCAATAGGTTTAGGGCAACAGGCCATACAAAGATGGACAGACATTGGAATATCTTTGTGGCCTATCCACTAACAATAAGCCAGACTGCTTGTCGAGTTCATACTTAACTGTATCAGTTGGAACAATTTCGATATAAGTATTTACGATCTTGGGCGCCTGATCACCCAAATGAATCCCGTGCCAAGGATGCGCCTTGAAACGCAATTTGTTTAGATGGTTTCCGGTTCCGGAAAAAATGAAATTTTCCATATGACTTTTCGTTTAACCCGGATGCCTTGGGCCAAGCAATGTAAACCGCCCAGTTGGATCGGTTTACCAAAACAGGCCTCTCATCCCAAGTCGAAAACGGAACCGATCCGGCACAAGTTGAGGGATTTCGAACACTTTTTCCAGTCATCCAAGCCATCCGCTCACCCGCCTTGCAAGGCTTGGACGATTCCTAAACTACACCCTCGAAAAGCAACGTGGAGTACTGTCCGTGCGTCGCGCAATGATTGCGGTCGTTGGATGGTTGGCTATTTGGAATCACGCCAACGCGCAGTATCCCCTCTATCCAAGCCAGGCATACCCAGGGGGGAAGGAAACCCAACGTTGGCACGCCCCGCCACCCCAAACCCCATCGTACTACGCATCAGCCGCCGGCCCCTCCCGTGATGTCGGATACCCGACCTATCTTTACGGCCCCGCAATCCACTTTTCACAACAGGTGGTCATGCCCCCGCCGTACCTTGCGTTTGCCCCAACAGCCGGCATGGTTCCTGGACAAAATGGCTTCCAGGAAACCAATCCAAACCTGACCGCTGACCGATCCGGAACTGGCAGCGCAAGGGGGTCCTCAACCTGCGGGTCCCAAGCCCAAAAGAAAAACTGCTCAACCTGCGGGGACAACTGGTGGGAGCGCAAAATCTCCTCCAAGGCAAACGGTGATCCCAAGGGCTGCTATGGAAGCCATTTCAGCATGGCTTGCGGCAGCTTCAAATCGGAAATGGTTTTCCTTTTCGGGAGTTCGAGGGCATTTTTCGGCGAATCCTGTTCACCGGATACCGTCTGCCCAACTCCTTGGGACCTCCTGTACGGGACCGGTGAAATCCCTGACAGCCCCTTTTGATCACCGGACGATTCCGGGAAAAATCAACAAGCAGCCCGCCACGATTAACCGTGGCGGGCTGCTTGTTGGTCCTTTTAAATGGTTGAATGAGACCCCTGAATCCGGTTAAAATAAGGGCCCGCCTCAGCACTCCCGCCTTTTTCAGCCAGGACCTTCGGAACTTCTGATGCCTTCCGATTTTGCCCCACTCCGTCGGTTTCTCGAACCAACGACTCAAGTCGCCCTGCTAACCCATGAAAAGCCAGACGGTGACGCTGTCGGCTCCTGTCTCGCGATGGTGGCTTTGCTCGAAAAATTGGGCAAGAAGTCCATCCCCTGCCTGGTTGGCCCTTGCCCCGACCCTTATCGGTTTTTAACGGATAAATTCCAATGCCTTGACATCCTGCACCAGCCAATCCCTGCAGGAACGGACGCACTCCTGGTCCTGGACACGGGGACGTGGAACCAATTGGGGGCAGGTGGATCCTGGCTTAAACACCCCGGCCTTCCACGCATGGTCCTCGACCATCACCGAACCCAGGACGACCTCGGTGGCCCCGCCTTGGTGGATATCACCGCGGAAGCCACAGCCGTGCTGGTATTTCAGGCATACGCGTACTTTGGCATAAAACCCGATCCATCGGCAGCCAACGCGCTGTTCACCGCCCTCGCATTTGACACTGGATGGTTCAGGCACTCCAATGTCACACCGGACACTTTCAGAATGGCGGGTGAGTTGGTGGACCTTGGTGCCCAACCCACCTTCATCTACAGCCAAGTCCATCAGCAGGAACCCCTTCGGAAAATGCAACTCAGGGGAAAGGCGCTCTCATCCCTGAAGTTGTTCCATTCCGGCAAGGTGGGCCTTCTACGCCTTAGCCTCGATGATTTCCAAAACTTCGGATGCACCTTGGCAGATAGCGAGGGCCTCAGCGACCTTCCCCGCCATATTTCCGGCGTGGAGGTGGCCATCGCCCTTTTCGAGGAAGCACCTGGCAAGGTCAGGGTGAGTCTTCGGAGTTCAGGGGCCGGGGATGTAGGGAAAATCGCGGAATCGTTTTCCGGTGGTGGGCACAAGGCAGCCGCCGGATGCAGGCTGGAAATGAACCTCGACCTCGCGGAAAAAACCATCCTCCAGGCGGTTCAAGAACATTGGGCAAAGAGATGAACATGGACAACCCCAAACCCGTTTCCCAGCACCATTGGGACATGCCCCTGCGCCTGATTGCGGCGGCTTTCCTGTGCAGTGTGGGAATCGGGTATGTCAGCGCCATGGTGAACTTGCATTTTCAGGAGGCTTCACCCGGCAAACCTCTGCCCGGCCCGGAAGATGTGATCCGGGTTTATCACGGCTCCAACCACCCCAACCAACTGCTCCGGCTTTTGGAAGCGCCGGAAAGTTTACCCTTTAATGGTTCGGGCAGTATGCGGGGGGCCTTCACCCGAAAAAAAAACCCCGGCGCCATAAAAACAGGTGGCGCGGAAATGTTGTCCCAACTGAAGGATGCCGGTTTCGATGTGAGCGCCCCTGAAATAAAGGGCAAAATGGAGGCGTTTGCCGCCTCCTGGCTCGATTTGGAGCGCCAAACCCTGGTGGCCTGGATTGAAGCCGGGTATCCAGAATCAGCCTATCGGGATGACAGTTTTCAGGCACCCACCGAAATTGCCAAGAAATTCATGGACCTTCGCCAGGGCTTCGTCGATCTGGTTGGGCAATTGAAACCGCAGGGGGATACCCCTCCGGACAAGGCGATTGATCCACACGGGCTTTGCTTTTGTGACACCCTGGAATCCAAAGAAGGAAAACTGACAGGCCATATCAAATCGATCATCGAGGAGCGTTGCGCAAGGTGCCATGCGCCCGGCAAATCGGTCGCTTCCTACCCTCTTTCCCGATTTGAACATGTCCAGGTTTACCTGGAAGAAGATCTAGGAGCCGAAGGCGGAAAATCCCTGGCCAAGTTGGCGCTCACCACCCACGTCCATCTGCTCGGATTCGCTGTCCTTTACGGACTCACCGGACTCATTTTTGCACTTTTGCCATACCCTTCATGGCTTCGCCTGTTGCTGGCCCCTGCCCCATTGGTCCTCCAAATAACTGACATCAGTTTTTGGTGGCTGGCCCGCCTGGATGCCCCATTGGGCCCGATGTTTGCGCAAGGAATCATGGCCACGGGAGGGTTGGTCGCATTGAGTCTGGTGGGACAAATTGTCCTTGGCCTTTGGGGCCTGTTTCCGGGCAAGGGGCGGTATGTGGTGGTGGCGGCCCTGGTTTTTGCCGGATGCATCGGTCTGGGAGGCAAGATTTTGGTGATGGATCCTTATCTGGCCAAGGAAGCCGCGGAATCTTCCTCCAAGACTCAACCATAATCCATCAGCGGCTTGCCACGGTTGCCCCCTGAACCGCGTTAGCGCGCCAACCCTTGTCCATCTCGCGCCAATCCCTCACCCCGTAATGGGTTTGGAGAGCGGCGTCGTACCCCTGGTTCATGCCATCTTTCAGAAATTGGGCAAAAACCTGGTGCCCCCTCAGTCCGGCCATGTACTGAACCACCGAAACGCTTTGGGCATAAAAGGCACCTACCCGTCCCTGCTCGGGGTAGTCTCGCAATTCCAACAATTGCTTGAGGGGAAACAGGCCCCCCTCCTGATCGAGTTTTGACATTTGCCGGGTATGGCGCTCAATCCTGTCCTGGGGCTCTGAAAGGACCGACATTCCCTCATCCGCCCAGCGGGGTACCAGGCCCGAGCCCAGGTTTCCTGCCAGCACCACATGGGTGGTTTCGTGAGGCAACACGCCCGCCATCATGTTCGGATCATCGGAATGCACATCAATCCGACGGTGGGAGACCCTGCCCCCTTCTACCTTCACGGTGCTGTGTCCCGGTGAGGAAGGAGGGACTCCGGTGGCCTGGCTGTATTCATTTCCGGTCAAGTGAACATAAAGGTCACATTTGGTTTCCCAGGGAACGGCCCGCCCCCCAAACCATCGGCTCCCCTGGACCTGCCGGGTGTGTTCGGCCACCCGGGCCACCCTTTCCGCGGACGCCTTATCCAACTTGTGAAACACCCGAAAGTGATGGGTGTGCGCGACCTGCCATCCACCCGCCGGTTGGACGTCATGAGCCACCACTATGGCTCCCACCCCCCTACCTATGGAATTCTCCGTATCCGAAATTTGGGTATTGGTTCCTTGAGCCCTGGCCGAAACGGATGGATTGGCCCCTAGCTTCTGGAGATACTGGTCGAATTTCCCGGTCAAGGCCCGAACCTGGGAGACCTCCCGATCGAATTCCGCCGTGAAGGCAGGGTTGGCCCCATTCATGTTGGCCTTGGCCGTGAGAGCATGGACCCGGCAATAAGCCCATCTCTCCTTGGCCGCCTGGGAAAGTTTCGGCTGTTTTTGCCAAGCCTGGGTGTAAAGGCTCAAGGCGGAGGCATAATCCGATTTGCCAAAAGCCTGATCTGCTCCGGCCAATAAGCCCTTGAATTGATACATTTCCTCTGAATTATCCCAGCAAAACGGGTTGGCATCCTGAGATAACTTGCCGGCCCGAGGCTGATCGTCCAAATTGCCCCTAAAAGTTGCATTTTTATCGGCATTGAATGGCCGGCTATCCCCCATTTGGACCGGTTGGCCCGGCACCACCGAAACAGCGCCGACTACCTCAACCTTGGGGGCAGGTTGGGCCAACCGCGATGCCAAGGCGCTGGAACCATCTGTTTCCTGACGGGCCAAAGCGGGCATGGCAGGTAGTTGGGGACCGGTGGAAGGAGACTTCGGGCCGGACTTCTCCATCCCGCTCTCAAGGATGCGCAAGCGGCGCTGGTAAGTTTCGGCTTCCTGAGTGTTGCCGGCCTGGCTCAGTGCCTGGGAATGCCCCTGGTAAGCCTGCCTCAGCAGGGAAAGAAATTCTTTATCCCCCTGGATGTTGCCAAGCTGCCTTTCCAATGCCTGGACCGCAATCGCAAAATCTCCTTTGGTGAGCGCCTCGCGGCCCTCCCCCAATGCCCGCTGGATCCCCAGAACCCTTGCCAGGTCCTTTTCCGCTGGAGTTTGAGCCTGCGCCTGGCCAAAGCCGGTGAATGCCAAAACCATCATTAAACAAGTCAGCCAACCTGAAACCGCCACGCGCTTCCTTGCGAACATGTCCGGTCCATTCCGCCATCCATGGCAAGCTCGAGTTGAAAACGGCAGGCGGCCCCACTTCCTTGCGGAGTCCGCCTGCTGGAATTCCCGAAAACCGGGGAAGCTTCCCTGCTTCCCGGACCCAATCAATGAGCCCACAGCTGACGGGAACGGGCGAGCAAATTAGGTTTTTTGTCTGGCAAATGCAACCCGAACACGGTTGCCAAAGCATCCAACACTCCGAGAATAAGGGGCAGACTCGGGCCATCCCCCACATCGGAGTCCTAACATGTCACGAATTAAAGACTTATGCCTGATCGGCACGCTTCTGGTGGGAGTTCAAACCGTTCGGGGGGATACCGTGACCACTTCAGCCGCCATGGCGTTTATTGATTCCCACCTGAAGAAAATTAGACCGCTCGAGCTAGAGTCCAATATCGCTTGGTGGGAAGCCAATACCACAGGCAAGCCAGAAGCATTTGATCGAAAAGAAAAAGCCCAAAATCGGATGGACGCCGCTTTGTCTGACAAAACGGCGTTTGGGCAATTAAAAAACCTGCGGGACAAATCCACCCTGATTGATGACCCCCTGACCCGCCGTTCCATTCAAGTCCTTTACCTTCAGTACTTGGGAAGCCAAGTGGATCCCGAGCTTCTCAAACGGATGACCGCACTAGCCAATCAAGTTGAAAAGGATTTCAACGCATTCCGAGCCAGGGTGGATGGCCAGGAATTGACCGAAAACCAAATAAGGGAAGTGCTACGGCAATCGACAGACAGTGACCGACGCAAGGCGGTGTGGACAGCCAGCAAAAAAGTCGGGGAAATTCTTTCACCCAATCTGAAAGAATTAGTCCGTCTTAGGAATCAGGCCGCCAAATCCCTGGGTTTCGACTCTTTTCATGCACTCCAACTCCACCTCAACGAGCAAAACGGCGAAGACCTTTTGAAGTTATTCGACGAGTTGGACAATCTCACCCGTGAGCCCTTCCAAACCCTGAAAAGGGAAATCGACGCGGAACTGGCCAAGCGATGCGGAATCAGCACACCGGAACTACGGCCATGGCACTACCACGACCCCTTTTTCCAAGAGAGCCCCGCGGTCTTTTCCTCCGATTTGGATGCACCCTATCGAAATGCTGACATCCTCAAGCTTTGCCGGGACTTTTACCAGGGAATCGGCCTTCCCATCGACCGGGTACTGGGCCGAAGTGACCTGTACGAGAAATCCGGGAAAAGCCCTCATGCCTTTTGCACGGACATTGACCGTCAGGGAGATGTGAGGGTTCTGGCGAACATCGTTCCCAATGAATACTGGGCCAGCACCATGCTCCATGAATTGGGCCATGCCGTTTATTCAAGCCTGAACATCCCTGAAACCATGCCTTACATCCTTCGGTCAGAGGCCCACATTTTGGCCACCGAGGGGATTGCCATGCAGTTCGAGCGTTTTTCCAAAAAAACAAAATTCCTCGCGGCAATGGGAATCCCGGTGACCAATCCCTCGCAATTTGAGGCGGGCGCCAGCAAGGCCCTGCGTGCCAGGCTCCTGATCTTTTCCCGCTGGTGCCAGGTCATGCTTCGCTTTGAAAAATCGATGTATGAAAACCCCGACCAGGACCTGAACAAACTTTGGTGGGATCTGGTGGAAAAGTACCAAGGCCTCAAGCGGCCGGAGGAGCGCAACCAACCGGACTACGCCAGCAAAATCCACATTGTCAGCGCCCCGGTTTATTACCACAACTACATGATGGGGGAACTATTCGCATCCCAGGTCCATGACGCCCTGTGCCGAAAACTTTACCCGGGTGAGTCTCCCCGCGATGTGATTTATGTCAACAACAAGGAAGTCGGCACTTTCCTCAAGGAAAAGGTTTTTTCAAAGGGCAAGTTACTCCCCTGGAATGATTTGGTCCGAACGGCAACCGGCGAAAACCTGAATGCCAAGGCCTTTGCCCGCGATTTTCAACCCTAAACCCTTTGCCAAACAAGCCACTTCGGCACATTGACAGGAAAACAACCCATGAGCCACGACAACCATCCCTCCTGTCCCAAGGCCCGGCAGAAGGTATTGTCCCAGCTTTCCAACAAGCTCATTTCGCCCCCCAAGGTGACTGGAAACATCCAAGCCGCTGACCTGATGGACTCCATTTTCCTCTCCTACAACGGGGGGCGGCTCCGCGAGGCCGGTCAATTGCTTGTCAACCGGATGACCCGGGAGGATACCACTCTGGGGCTGTCCCTTTCCGGCGCACTCACCCCCGCAGGGCTGGGAATGTCCTGCCTGGTACCTCTCATCGAGGCGGGATACATCGACTGGATCGTGTCAACCGGGGCGAACATCTACCACGACGCCCATTTCGCCCTCGGAATGAGCCTGCACCAATCTCGTCCGGGCCTGGACGACCTTTTGCTCCGTGAGAACCAGGTGATCCGCATTTATGACATCATTTTCGAGTACGACAACCTCCTGGGAACTGACTCCTTTTTCCGGGCCATGGCCCAGGCGGAACCTTTCCAAACCACTTTGAGCAGCGCAGAATTCCACCATCTGGCAGGTGGGGTTTTGGCAAAGCGTGAGGAAGATCACGGTTTGGTGGGCAAAAGTTTTCTCGCCGCGGCCCACCGGGCCGGGGTACCTGTATTCACTTCATCGCCCGGCGACAGTTCCATCGGCATGAACTTGGCAGCCCTTCAACTTGAAGGGAACGGTTTGAGAATTGATCCCCTCAAGGACGTGAACCAGTCAGCGGCAATTGTCTGGCAGGCAAAACGCAAAGGACACAGCGGGGTATGGATCCTGGGCGGAGGATCCCCGAAGAATTTCATGCTTCAAACCGAACCCCAAATCCAGGAAGTTCTTGGATTGGAGGAAAGTGGGCATGATTACTTCCTGCAAATCACCGACGCCCGACCCGACACGGGCGGACTCAGCGGTGCGACCCCCCAGGAGGCAATGACTTGGGGAAAAGTGGACCCCGAACAATTGCCCGGAACCGTCACTTGCTACCTGGACAGCACGGTGGCCCTGCCCCTGTTGGCTGCCTACACCTTGGCTCGGGCGAAACCTAGGCCCCACAAACGGTTGATCGATCGACTTCCCGCGCTGATGGATCAACTCAAGGAAAGCTACCTGGCCCGTAAAAAAGAAAAGGCCTGAGCCAAAAAAAAGCCCAGACCTTTAGGTTCAGTTATTTGGAGGGGCGAATCTGACCGCCCCATTTATTACCGGCTGCCCAAAACCCGTTGGAGCGCGGCGGCCCATTCCGGGCGGGTTTCCGGTTTGAAACCAAGCCGGGCGGCCTGATCCCTCGCTGTGCTTTCGGGGATATTCAGGACTGTCACCGCATAGGCGACCCACAGTGGCCCAACCCTTCCCCCATCCCTGTCATAAATGAAGGCTGGACGCCCACCGCGCTGGCGGATTTCACTCGCAACTTGGCGGACAGCGGATTGGTCAAAGGTGTCCGCACCCATTTCGATGGAAGTGAATGTCAGGCCCGCCCGCTCAAACATTGCCTTGTCCGCGGAATCATCTTCCCCGGGTGCGCGTGCATGGACCACCAAATCAAACCCAGCCTGTTTGAGCCATTGAATCCCATCAGGGAAAGGCTGTTGGCCGGCAGCGATATTTTCCGCCAAAACGGCATACCCGGGGATATCCACCGGAAAAACCGCCGGTTGGGACGGTTTGGCGGTGGATTGTTTTTCCAACCCTTTGTTGGTTTCCGGAGGCCCCAAAACAATGTGGCTGGTATTCGCCTCCGCATGGGTCTGGGGTTGCTGGTACCCCAGGCTTGGTCCGGTGGGAGCAGGGTTCGAAAAAGGGGTGGCAGGAGAAGCCGCGGGGACCGGTTGCGGGGCCCCATTACCCCCGGGGATATTCAGCAGAGGTGTGTTGGGCCCACCAACCGCAGGTCCGGTTGGGGACAAGGCAGGCGAATTTGGCCCGGGAACCACCGGTAGAGATGCCCCGACTGGAGGAGGGCCGTAACCTGCCTGGCCGATGACTGGTGGAGGATTGCCCTGGACACCGCCTGGGGTTACGGCACCAGGTGGCAAACTCCCCACCGGAATAGAACCGGGAGGCAGTTGCGGACACGTCGGGCAGTTTCCCGGCTTTTGAACACTGCCAAACAGCCTTTGACGCAATGGAGGCCTTTGCGGACAATTGGCCGTTGTACTAATGGGAGCTGGTGTGCCGCACGAATTGGTGGTTTGGCATCCCGTCAGCAGGGAAATTCCCGCCAACCCGCATCCCGCCACCGGACCCAAGGACTTTTTCATTTTTCGGCTCCTGACTTGACTTTTTTAGTTTACGCATCAGCTGGTGGGGGTTGAAAAGCACACTTGAACCAAATTCGAAATTTTCAGGAAAAAGTCTGCCGAGCGTACCGGCTATGCCGTTGTTTCTTCCAAAAACCGGTTCTGGAATGCCAAAACAGGCACACCAAACGCCTGACGGGTCCTAAAAAGGATCATGGGAGGACTGGTCCAACTGTTCTCCCTCACATTGGACGGACCATTTTCAAACGGAGATTTCGGGGACCATGGCCACCCAGCAAACCGATGCCAACACACTTCAGGAATTGAAGAAAAACCTTAGGGCCCAGGCCCATGAACGGCGAAACGCACAGGAAAACAAGGATGGACTTAGTGAAATCATTTGCGACCAACTGATGGCTACCCCTGAGTACCAAGCGGCCAAAACGGTCCTTTGGTATGTGGATGTCCGTAGCGAGGTGCGCACCCGGAACCATTTCCCCAAAGCCTTGGGAAGGGGCCAAAAAGTAATCGTCCCCTATTGTGTGGACGGCCTGCTTGACCTTTTCCATCTGGAAAGCATGGATGAGCTGTCCCTCGGGATGTACCGAATCCTTGAACCCAAGACCGAATTGCGTGACCAACCCGGCAAGAGGGTTTATCCCCAAGACCTCGACCTGGTGGTGGTCCCCGGAGTCGCCTTTGACCGAAGGGGAGGACGCATGGGCCATGGATTCGGCTATTACGACAAGCTTCTGGAGCATGTGAAACCGGGCACCCCGCTTCTGGCCTTGGCTTTTGAGTGCCAGGTATACGAAGAGATTCCGGTGGCCAGTCACGATGTCTTCATGAACGCCGTCATCACCGAGGAAGGCGTGATTCGACCGGCGTCCAAGTCCTGATTGCCAATACTCCTGAAACAGACCTGACAGCTAGGGGCCACGATGGCAGCACTGGTGGATGACACTTACGCCGAGGCTTTTCGCAGCCTGTACGCGGAAGTCCTGATTACCGCGCGGGACAAAAAGTGGCTCGACCATGCCCTGTCGGCGGCGACTGGAAACGCCTCCAGCACCATCATGTGCGACTGCGAGGCCGGTCTGGACCGGTATGTCGGTCCGGGTGGGGATGAATCCTTCCCCACACCGGACGGCCGTCCGGGAGCGCTCATCCAATTTCATGTTCCCAGGTTTTGCAAGGACCGTGTGGATGCCCTCGAGAAATCCCTGCTGGTCCGGCTATCACAAAATGTCCTTACTTGTCCCACCGCTCGCGCCTTCAGCCTGATGGACACCCCGGAATGGCTGCCCATCGGCAGAAAAATCGCTTACTTTGGCGATCGCCACCAATTCAAAGACGAGCGGAATGGTCGGAAAGTGTGGGTGATCCCAATCCTTGGAGGGGAATTTTGGCTGGACCGTAGGTTCGGCTACGCCGACGGCCTGATGGGAGGCAACCTGTGGCTGATGGGGGATAGTGTCGATTCCGCACTGCTGGCGGCTGAAAAGGGGCATGCGGCGGCCATGCAGGTTCCCGGTGTGATATGTCCTTTTCCCGGCGGTTTGGCCGGAAGCGGATCCAAAGCCGGCAGCAGCTACAAGTTCACCATCGCGAGCACCTACGCGGAATTCTGCCCCACCCTGCGGGAAAAAATGGGTGCCGCCTGCAAACTCCCCCCCGGGGTGACCTCCGTTATGGAGATCATCATGAACGGGAAAGACCTTTCCACCTTGGTGAAGGCAACGCAAGCAGCCATCGAGGCGGCCAAGGATACTCCTGGCCTTATCCGGGTTTCCGCCGGAAATTACGGGGGCCGATTGGGGAAAAGTTTCATCTATCTGGATTCTTCCAAGCAGCCACCCATCCCTGGGTGAAACAATGGCCAAAAAAGCTTCCAAATCAATGGCCCGGTTAGCCGAGGATCTGGAGGCTTTCCAGCATTACATCAAAGGTGAGCGATCCCTCTCCAAACACACCTGCAACGCCTATCAACGGGATTTGTCCCGATTTGCCCGCTGGGCCCAGGACGGCATGGAAGATCCATACCACCCTGGCATGGAGGAGTTGGCATCATTCATCGGCTGGATGACCGATACTGAAAAGCTGGAGCCCGCCAGTATTGCCAGACACCTTGCATCCCTCCGCTCCTTTTACCGATTTTTGAAGCTGGAAGAACGGGTTCGTGAAACCGCGGTTGACCTTTTGGCCGCCCCTTCCCTTTGGCAAAGAATCCCGCAGGTCCTCAGCCTGGACATGGTCAACCGGCTTCTGGACTCCCCGCAGGAAGGGGAACGCTATTGGCTCCGGGACAAGGCCCTGTTGGAAACCCTGTACGCAACCGGTTGCAGGGCTTCAGAAACGGTGGGCCTGAAACTGGAGGACATCCAACTTGCGGAAGGGTTTTGCAAATGTTTCGGCAAGGGCTCCAAACAACGGATTGTCCCGCTGGGCAGCCACGCCATTGGGGCTCTCAAGCGATACCTGGGGGAAATGCGCGCCAAAATGTCCAGGCCAGACGGCCCCAGCAATGTCTTCCTCAGCCGGGCCGGGCATCCCCTGGATCGAATCACGCTGTGGCGGATAGTCAAACGCCATGCGCGGCGCCTGGGTCTGCATTCCAAAGTGAGCCCCCACACGCTTCGACACAGTTTTGCGACCCACCTTCTGGCTGGAGGCGCCGAGTTGCGGAGTGTGCAGGAAATGCTGGGGCACGCGGCAATCGCCACGACGCAAAAGTACACCCATGTGGACAGGGAGCGACTGAAGGCGCTTCACAAGAATTTTCACCCTCGAGGTAGAAAGTCCCCGCCCCAGCCGGATTCCCAAAATCCTTGAAGATTATTCGGGTGTTGCCGGACCCAAGCAGGTCACATCTACCTGCTCCGCACCCAGCTTTTCCCCAGGTCCCCAAAAGGCCCTGCGCACAAAACCTAACCCCACCCAACCTTCCCTTGGATGCTCGGCAATCGAGGTAATGGTGCCGGCATCCTTGTCCAGCTTTTTCAAGGCGATCGGCAACTCCCCCGAATACCCCGAGAGTGAAAACCTGCTCAGGCGCTTGGAAATTTGCCCCCTGTCCCGGGCCATTACAATCGGCTCCTGACCAAGGTAGCATCCCTTTGTAGCCGCCACGGCAAACCGGTTTCTGCCCACCTCGGAAACAAAAGTTTCCGGACCAATTTCTTTGCCCCATTCCGGCGAACCCGCCCAAATACGGGCCCACTCCAATTGGACGCCGGAAACCCATTCCACACCATGGACGGTAACCATTTCGCGCACGACCTGCTGATGTTTAGCCTGAAAAACCAAGTCGTACCCTTCCCTGCCAAAAAAATCCCGCCGACGGATATGAACAACCACCCTACTCCCCAAGGATCTTTCCATGTGTTGCCCATTTTCCAACGGGGGAACCGGGTCGCCAATCAATGATTCGAGAGCCCCCTTCGCGGATGCACCAACCAGATGAAACTGGCTGAATCCACTGGTCCTATCAGCAAATTCAGCCTGTTCACTTATCAGGTGCCGGTCCAGATGGCCCATCAGGGTCGGGGCCTCCCCAGGGGGCAAATCGATCCAATAGGCATTTCTCCCCTGACTGAGAACCACATGGTAGATGTTTGCCCAGGCAACCGCACGCGCCCGGGCATTACAAAAGAAAGCCTCAGAACCAGCACCCACCGGCATTCCCGACACATCGGCGGAACTTAAATTGTGAAGAAACATCGCCGCTTCCGGCCCGAACACTTCCACCTTGCCCCGTTGGGACTCATCCAGGGCCAAGACTGCAGTTTCCAACCGATTCAGCAAATTCAAGGGATCCATTTTTCACCCGCCGTTTCACAGGGTCGAAATTCAAGCAATGGGTACGCCAATAATCGCCTTGGAAAAATCACCAATGAAGGCAACGGATTCCGCGGCGGCAACGGTGGAACGGATTTGGTCGGGATCGATTGGCTGGGCAAACATCATGGCCACCTCCTCCTCCCCCAACCCGCTCAAAACATGGATTTGCGCTTTGTCAGCAGCCCGAGCCCACCAACCGAGGCACCGCTTTTCTTTTGGAATGCCGCGGATTTTTTCCAACAGGTCTCCGGGTTCCCCGGCTCTTTCAAACAATGGGATCCAACTGGAAATATCCGGGCGGGCTTCTCCAGTAAACAAAATGATCCGTCCCTGCTCAGCCACGAGTCTCGAGGCTTTTTTCACAATCTGGCACCATTCTTCGAAGGTGGATCCTCCGGACAAACCGGTTCCCACCACCACCACCTCGGATTCTGATTGCGCCCGAGCCCGCCAGACGGAACGATGCGCCCGACGGGCACCCCCGGCTGATTCCCATCCTCCGGCCCACCAGGACCGTCCCTCGGTTCCATCGCCCCCCGAATCCACCGTGACCAAAAAGTAGGGATTCCCCAATAAAGTTCCCACCTCCCGCAATTCATCGCTGCTGTAAGGCTCCCCGGATGGTTGCGGCATCATCAAACCGGCCAAAATGGGTACTTCGGGCCCAACCAATTTCCCGCGTGCTCCCCGGCAAGGTGACCCGATGAACACCTGATAATCCGACTCAAGCAAAGCCCGGTTGAGATAAACCCTTTTTCCATTCCGCAAGGTTGCCAGATAACAGGAATCCGAGGTATTTGCAGGATCATGGCGAACAATGGTTATCCCCAAATCCTGACCCGTGATGAGATCCTCGATGAAGGTTTCGCTTCCCGCTCCCAGCACCAGGGTGATGTTTCCAACCGAAACCATTCCCATTTTCAGGCGATCGACGACCGCGCGGATACTTCCTGGCAAACTGAGGGACGGTGAATCCCCAGAAATCACCACCCGGTCATCGGGTGTGACACATTGCTCCAACCGGGGATAATGATCCGGGTTTTCAAGTGCCAAGGCTGGGGTTGCGGCGCCATGTACTTCACCCCGAACGGGAAGTAGAAGGCGGGCGGCCCCGGGATCGATGTTCAGGTCGATATTCATGCCTTGTGAAACCAAACGAGCAATCATGGCGCCCACTCCACTCAATGAGCCGCAGTCGCCACGGCCTTATCAAAATCTTGCCAATAACCGGGGTAGGTTTTGGCTACACATCCGGGATCGTCCACCTCCAATCCCGGGACCCGCAAACCGACCAGGGCCAAACTCATCGCCATGCGGTGGTCTTTGTAGGTCATCACACGGGCAGCCTTCATAGGGCCCGGATGAATGACCAGCCCGTCGGCGGTTTCGTCCACCCGAATCCCAAGGCGCCCCAATTCCGTGGCGACCGCGCGAATCCGATCGGTTTCCTTGTGCCGGATATGCCCCACCCGTTTGATAAGGGTCGGCCCGGTGGCAAACAGCGCCACGGACGCCAAAGTCATCACTGTGTCGGAGATCGCATTCATGTCCACTTCTATTCCCCGCAGGGGCCCACCCTGGACACGTATCCCTTCCCTTTCCCTGGAAACCTTGCACCCCATTTTTTCAAGACAGTCCACAAAAGCCACATCGCCCTGCAACCCCCCGTCGGCAAGTCCAGGCACAAGGACATCACCCCCCGTGATCGCGGCCATGGCCCAGAAGTAGGTCGCTGCGGACGCATCCGGTTCAATCGCATATTCCCGCCGCTGGCAGGGAGCTTGCCCCGGGAATGTGAACCTTCCCCCGCCTTCCGTCAAAACTATCCCCCCCCAATCCCTCACCATGCGAACCGTCATTTCCACATACGGTTCAGAAACCAGCTTCCCGGTGGTCTCAATCACAACCGGGTGGCCGGCAAAAGGGGCCGCGAGAAGAAGGCCTGAAAGGAATTGGCTGGACACCTCACCCGCCACCCGAACCAGATCCTTTTTCCAACCTTCAGACCGGATCAATACAGGGGGGCAGTCCGGCTTTCCCTCACAGTGAACCTCGGCCCCAGCCATCCGCAATGCTTCCACCAAATCGCCCAACGGTCGCTCCCGCATCCTCTCCACGCCGTCAAGACGGTAACTGCCCCAACCTAGGGAGCACAGCGCCGCCAGGAAACGCATGGTCGTTCCGGAATTGGCAACAAACAAATCAGCTTTTTCCGCCGGAACGACGCCACCAGAATGGACCTTCCCCGGCCCAAGGGAAACCCTGGCCCGACAACCTTCCCAATCTGTCCCCAGATCCCATCCCAATCTACCAAGCGAATCCACCATCACTTCGGTGTCCTCGCTGTGGAGTAGTCCGGTCAATTCGCAAGGTCCCTTGGCCGCCCCCAGTGCCGCCAAAACCAATGCGCGATTGCTCACGCTTTTGCTGCCCGGAACAGGACAGGTCGCTCTCACGGGACCATCCACAGGCTTAAATTTTCGGACCGGGGGAAATTGAAAACGCACGGCGTTGTTTCCACTAGAAGTTACGGCCATTCATCCAGAGGTGGCGGATAGGTAACACGCATCAGACACAATCCGTGCGGCCCCACCGTTGCCCCCGCCTCGGACCTTTGGCCGGACTGGATCACCCGCAAAATTTCCTCCGGGGGAGCCTTGCCCCTCCCTACGGTCAACAAGGTTCCCACTATCGACCGCACCATGTTGTAGAGGAAGCCGCTGGATTCCACCTCGATTGTTACCCATACATCGTCCCCTTCCACTGAGGCGCGACTGATGGTTCGCACACTGGTCGCCCTGTTGGGCCATCTTGTCTCAAAGGCCCGAAAATCCTGGGTTCCCAGCAAATACCCGGCACCTTTGGCCATGGCGGCAACATCCAGGAAGGCGGGATGGTGCAGTGCATATTTCCTCGCAAAAACATCCGGTTCACCCCCATGGCGGATGGTGTACCGGTACATCTTTGCGATTGCCTGCCGCGTGGGGTCGAAATCGGGCGGAGCCTCAGCCACAGATCGGATTACTATATCTTCCGGCAACCGGGCCTGAATGGCCCTTTTCAGGCGAAACAACGAAAGGTCCAAACGAGTTTTCACGCCGACCACTTGCCCGTGGGCATGGACCCCGGCATCCGTCCTTCCGCTGGCCAGACATAAAACGCCGGGGTCACCAAGGGCAACCAAGGACGCCTGCAACTCACCCTGCACCGTCCTTTTGCCGGGCTGAATTTGCCATCCGGCAAAATCGGTCCCGTCGTAGGCCACCAGCAGGCGAAGCCCCCTTCCATCTTTATCCACGGCGGCAATTTTTCAACAGGCCGTCCCGCAACAGGACTTGGGCAATTTGAACGGCGTTGGTGGCAGCGCCCTTGCGAAGGTTGTCCGCGACAACCCACATGTTCAACCCGTTGGGAACACCCAAGTCGCGCCGAACCCTCCCCACAAATACCTCGTCCTTACCAGCACATTGGAGCGGAGTCGGTGCATGCTGCCTGCCCTGGTCCTCCACGAGAACCACACCGGGCGCCCTGGAAAGGGCTTTTTTCGCTTCCTCAACTCCCAAAGGCCTGTGGAATTCCACATGAACCGATTCCGAATGCCCAACCCTCACCGGCACGCGCACCGTCGTGGGACTGACCAGAATGGATTGGTCACCCAGGATTTTCCTGGTCTCCTTGACCATTTTCCATTCTTCCTCGGAGTATCCCTCATCACTCGCGGTCCAGTCATGAGCCAGCACATTTCCGGCGAGGCGATCAATATGAGCCTTGGCAGGCGGGACGGCTTCCTCACGCCCAATCGCCAACATTTGGGAATCCAGGTCATCCAACCCCTTGGCACCTTTTCCGGAACTGGCCTGGTAGGTACTCACGACAATCCGCTTGATTCCGGCAATGTCATGCAAGGGTTTCAAGGCAACCACCATCTGGATGGTGGAGCAGTTTGGATTGGCCACAATCCCCTTGGGAATATGGTTCAAGGCACGGGAGTTCACTTCAGGAACCACCAAGGGAACCTCAGGATCCATTCTCCAGGCGCTGGAATTATCCACGACAATTGCCCCCGCCTTGGCGGCAACGGGACTCCATTCCCTGGAAATGGATGACGGGGTACTGGAAAGCACCAAATCCACGCCCTCAAATTGTTTGGGGTCCAATGGTAATACCCTTAGGGTTTCACCCTGAAAGCGGACTTCTTTCCCCGCGCTTCTGGGGGAGGCGAGCAGGCGCAATTCCCGCATTGGAAAGCGTTGCTCCACAAGCACCTGCCGAATCAACTCACCAACAGCCCCGGTGGCTCCAACAATGGCAACACAAGGGTCTCCGCCGCCGGCCATTTCCGCCATCCTTTTCTTCCAGCCCAAGGCTGAGCCAACCGAATTTCAATAACCTTTCATTCCAAGACCTCAGGTTACCAAATTCCGGAAAATCCGGCACTAAACCGAGGGAGGCAACTCATTGTGAACCCCTCCACCGTCCTCTCTGATTGGATTTCCGGCTGCCCTGATCATCAACGGGCGGAAGATGAAATCTGGATGCGACGGGCTATTCACCTTGCAAAAAACGGACAAGGCAAAGTGGAACCCAACCCCATGGTTGGATGTGTTCTGGTTCGCCATGGGAATTTGGTGGGTGAAGGATGGCATGAACGGTTTGGAGGGCCCCACGCGGAGGTAAACGCCCTTACCTCCGCAGGAAACAAAGCCTTCGGAGCCACGGCCTACGTCACATTGGAACCCTGTTGCCACCATGGCAAAACCGGGCCATGCACCCAGGCTTTACTGGACGCTGGAGTCCGGCGGGTGGTAGCAGCCAAGCTGGACCCTTTTCCGGAGGTAAAGGGCAAGGGCATCCAATCCCTCCAAGCCCTAGGCATAGAAACATGGGTTGGATGCTGCCAGGACGAGTCAACAGAAGTCTTGTTGCCTTACCTGCGATTGACCGAGTCAGGGCGGCCCTGGGTTATCGCCAAATGGGCCATGAGCCTGGACGGCAAAATCGCCTGCAGGACCGGCACATCTCAATGGATCAGCTGCTCAGAATCCAGGAGACTGGTCCATCAATGGCGGGGTCAGGTGGATGCCGTTCTGACGGGCAGCGGAACAGTCCTGAAAGATGACCCACTGCTAACCGCCCGGCCTGCAGGGTCACGAACCCCCACGCGGATTGTCCTGGATCGTCGTGGCAGGATTTCACCAAACTGTCAGTTAGCAAAAACCGCCGGGGAATTCCCCCTGCTGGTGGTGACCTCCAACCAAAGCGATGGTGGCTGGCGCCAGAATCTGGAAAAGGTCGGGGCTGAAATTCTCATTTTTCCCGGGGAACCAGCTTCTTTTTTCAAATCCCTGATGGACTATCTAGGCAAACGGCGATGGACCAATCTGTTGGTAGAGGCCGGCCCAAATCTTGTGGGCGCGCTTTTTGACCAAAATCTGATTGATGAATTCAGGGTATTTGTCGCACCGACCGTGATAGGGGGAGAAAACGCCCTTGGGCCAATTGGTGGACTAGGTGCCAGCAGCCCTTGGAGCCGATGGGGAGACCAACAACCGAAAATCGAAAAGATTGGCCCAGATGTGCTGATCTGTTCCGTCCGCAAGGATGAGTTACCGGTTGTGGACAATTTGGAAAACCACCGATAATCTTTTATGGATGCAAGCTCGTCCTATCCGATGTGAATTCGATAGGGAAAGCGTGTTTCTCCAAGGCAAGTAAAACTCCTTGGTACTCTTTTGGTTTGTTTGCTTGAGGATGAACCATGCCGCATGTGGTGACTGAACCGTGTCGTGATTGCAAGTACACTGACTGCGTCACCGAGTGCCCGGTCGAGTGCTTTTATCAGGATGGTGACATGCTGGTCATCGATCCGAATGATTGCATCGACTGCGGTGCGTGCGTGCCTGCGTGCCCTGTGGAAGCTATTTACAGCGAAAGCAGCGTGCCCTCCCAGTGGAGTGAATATATCAACATAAATATGGAGCGTGCTAGCGTTCTGAAAGGCCAAGGCGCCCAGCTCACGAAGAAGCAAGACCCCATGCGTGGCCCCCGTTGCAAGGGATCCTGATTGGTTTAGTCGGCCAGTATTAAGAAAGGCCTCCCGGTATCGGGAGGCCTTTCTGATTTTTTGGGGCAACTTTTCGATACCCCTAATCCCTTCCTACAAATGGTCTTGGGAGGAAGGAGATTACATGCGATACTTGGAACGGCCTGAACCCAAGACCGCCATTCTCCTCATCCAACTGGGTACCCCCGACGCCCCTGACAGCTCCAGCCTCCGCAGATACTTGCGGCAATTCCTTTCAGACAAACGGGTTGTAGACCTGCCCCGTGCCCTATGGTGGCCCATCCTGCAGATCATTCTTCTATTCCGACCCAAAAGCTCCGCAGCCAAGTATCGGGAAGTTTGGGATAACAAGTCCGGATCTCCCCTTCTTCACTACACCCGCCAACAAGCCGAACGTTTGGGGGAAAAGTTCCCTGGCACTCCGGTCAGATTTTGCATGACCTACGGCAACCCCTCGGTGGATTCCGTCACCCGCGAATTGCTCAGACAGGGGTACGAACGGCTTTTGGTGATGCCCTTGTATCCCCAATACTCGGCCACAACCACCGCGGCCGCAACCGATGCCTTGTTCCGAACTCTTCTGGACCCTGGATTGCGCGCCATCCCCGCCATTCGGGTAGTCCCTCCACACCCGACCCATCCTGCCTATATCCAATCCATCCTAACCCGCATTGGGGAGGAAATGGGACGTCTGGATTGGAAGCCAGACCACATTGTCATCAGTTTTCACGGAATACCCAAACGTTACTGCAAGCTGGGGGACCTGTACGCTAGGGATGTGAAACAGACAACCAGCGCCCTAGTCAAAGCAGCAGGCTGGCCCCGGGATTATTGGAGCCAAACCTTTCAATCCATTTTCGGTCGTGAGGTCTGGCTGAAACCCTACACCAATGAGCACCTGGAATCATTGGCCTTGGAAGGAAAAAAAAAGGTGCTGGTAGTGGCACCCGGCTTCACGAGCGACTGCCTGGAGACCATCGATGAAATCGGCAGGGAATTCCGGGAGGAGTTCGAACACGCTGGTGGGGAAAAACTACATCTCGTTCCATGCCTGAATGACCACCCCGCCTGGATTGATGCGATGGAGGTCATTTTGCGCCAGGAGGGAAATGGTTGGCTTCATGAACCCAACCGTTCCCACTAACTGACTACCGCAGATCTCCTACTCCCGAACCAGAAATCACTTGGTATGAACATCCAGCCAGACGACAAAAAGATTGCAGGGGCGTTTCCTTGCCGGGTCTCGTCATGACAATAACCCGCATTCTTGGCATGGGTTTGGCCTGACGACTTTGGAACCGCCGCAAGGAGGCCAAATCTCTCTCGGACAACTGGTCCTCGTCTGTCAAGATTTGGATCAAATCCGGATTTGTCGCGATCACCACCCGAAGGGCGCTGGCCAAATCAGTATTCCCAGCAGGTACTGTGTTTTCCAAATCCAAAGCAGCCATCCGACTCCTGGCAGGCGTCCAAAGGGACCAGTCACCCGTTCCGGCGATTTCTCGCGGGTATTTTGCGAACGACCAGACTCTGGCCTTGGATTCCGTGCCCAATCCGGCCAAGGAAACTTGCAATTGCCTGTGGGCTTTCGCAAAGTGGGAATGAATTCCCATGCTTAGGGAGCAATCAATCAACCAAGCGGTTTTCTCCGGAAGCTGATGGGAATCAAACCAGGTTTTGGCCGGGTGTTTGCCAAACTCAGGTTCTTTGGTCAAGTGCCCACCCCCAACAGGTACACCGCCAATCGGGGCAAATCTCTCGGCCAAACCAATGGGACTCATTTGGATGGTGAAAGGCACCAAGTCAGAATTTGTTTCTTGGGAACCGTTGGAGTTTTTTTTCAGAACAGGTTCCGATCGCTTTTCCTGAGAGGCTTCGTCCCAAAAACAGACGGCTTCGCCACGAATTTTTCCCTGATTGTTTGCATCACCAACCATTTCTGAATTAAGGCCCATCCACACAACCAATCCAATCCCAACCACCAACCCATGAGCGACCGCCGACAGGGAAAAAATCTCCACCCAGCTAATTCGGCGTGGTGGGGAAGGCATTTTTGGGGCAGGGAATTCCAACTCCATTTCTTAAATCCATAACTTTATTGCTGACCTAAAAACGAAAAACATATCCACATTTAGCCATTGAAAGCAAGCCGGGCTAAATTCCACCGGAATCCAAGCCAGCTTTCACGACCCGACCTAGAAAAGATGAAGGTTGCAACCCGGCACCCCGAGATTGGAAAGAAACGAGGACTTGGCCGTTATGGAGGAATACCAAGGGATCACACTCATGGGTAAAAAAGGCGAGCAGGAGGCTGCATTCTCAAGCAGGCTCAGTGCATTTTGGACCCAGGTTTTAAGGCAAGTCCCAGAACTGTTTGAAAAGGTATATGCCGAAACCACGGAATTTGAGGACCATGGGGGCTGCCCCAGCCGCAAATATGCCATAGAACCGGATGGAGTTGCTCCCCTCCTGGAACTGGTTCAGAAAAATGCCTTGGAATTTTTGCCCCCCGATCCGGATGACACCTACACCCGCCATGAGGCAGTGGCGCCGGAATGGTGGCAAATCGAACATTGAGCGATCCGCCTATCCCCATCCCCAAAGATTTGCTTACCCTTATCGGCCATGATCCCTCCGGGAGGCTGATCCGCAAATGCGCATTTTTATCAGTGCAGGCGAACCCAGCGGTGACCTGCATGGATCCAACCTGATCAAGGCACTGCGTATCCGCCACCCTGAGGTGGAGATTTGTGGTTTTGGCGGAAACAAAATGCAGAAGGAAGGTGCATCCCTTCTGGCACATTGCGATGATTTGGAAGTGGTAGGCATCGACCAGGTTCTCGTACGGTTTCCCCAATTTGTTCGGTGGGTTGGACATGCAAGCCGGAAAATGAGGCAATGGCGCCCCCAAGCCGTGGTTTTGATTGATTTTCCCGGATTCAATTGGTGGATTGCGAAAAAAGCCAAGGAATTGGGCATTCCGGTCATGTTTTTTGTGCCCCCCCAAATATGGGCCTGGGCCAGTTGGCGCATCAAAAAAATGCGGCGACTTGTGGACCGTGTGTTGTGCAATTTCCCCTTTGAGGAAAAATGGTACCGCGACCGCGGGGTGGATGCACGCCTGGTGGGTCACCCCTACTTTGACGAACTGGCCAAACGGGAACTGCGTACTGAAAAAATGCGGTCCCTGGATGGTGGGTCCGGCCGGAAGATTGCTCTCTTGCCTGGATCACGTCGCCAGGAATTACAATTCAACGGCAAAACCTTGCTGGACAGCGCCCGCCGTCTGCACGCCAAACACCCGGACATTCATTTTGAAGTGGCTTGTTTGCGGCCTGCACATGCGCAAACCATGGCAGAATTGGGCCGGTCACTGAATCTTCCCCAAGATTTCCTGCTGCAATACCGTATCGACAGCACTCCGGAAATCATCGCCAAGTCATGGGCCTGCATGGCGGTTTCCGGTTCTGTGAGCCTGGAATTATTGCACCAGGCTCTGCCCTCCCAAATCATCTACCAATCCAAACCATACATGATCAAGCTTGCCAGAATGATGATGAATTGCAGGTATATATCCCTGCCAAATCTATTGGCGGATGAGGAGCTTTTCCCGGAGAGTTTCGATTACAAAGACCTGACCCCGGCCCTCACTCACCGCATGTCCGAATGGCTGGAATCAGGGGACCAAATGGAGGGTTTGCGGGAGCGACTTCGGTCGCTATGGAGCCAGGTTTTCCACCCTGGCGCCTGTGAGAGGGCAGCAGATGAGGTGCTGCAAATGGTCCGGTCTGGTCCCATGCGGAAAGCAGCCTAATCCGGGCCGGTCAGAAACGGATGCCACCGCGGAACAGAAGGTTGAACATCGAAATGTCACCCAGGTTACCGCTGGTCCGAAGCAGATCGGTCCAGGTGTAGTCCCACTCCAGTCTGGCACCGTATTGAAGGATACAGGCACCCCATGGTACTTCGCGGTCCGTATGGATAGCCGCATAAAAGGACCCGATCACATCGTCCATGTGGGGATAGTTGGTGAACTCAACCTTTCCAGAACCCCACCTTCCACCCAAATCCCACCCGACCCGCAGGTTGTCCGCATCCTCAACCTGGTCGGCAGCACCCCACAGATAGACTTCCCGACCTAAACCCAAATTCACCGAGGTGAGATTCAGGCTGGCAACCCCGGTGGGCAAGTTGGGAATCGTAGGAAAAGGCCCACCATTCTGCTGCACCAGGGTGGCATTGGCATTACGCGGATCCACGACGTTGTGGAGCGTTGTGACATTGTTGCGGTTATTGCTGTTGAAATGGGTGTTGGAAATACCCACGTCGACAACCCATGCCTTGGTGGTTTCAGGATTGAAAAACAGGCTGCGTCCACCCCCCTGAATCACCCAACCGGGATACAAGTTATCCCCAAAAACACTGCCCTTCAGAGGGAAGGCAAGACCGGTTTGCCAGTAACTTTCGAAACCGATGGGACCGTCGCATGTGGAGGAACCGCAACAACCGGGATCCTGAGCCTTCACCAGCCAATCGGAAGGGCGGTGCCTGCCAACCGAAACCGGATTGGCGGGACCGTCCACCAAATCGTCCCGCATTGGAACCGGGTTGGGGGTGGTATACGGCAAAGTAGGCAATTCTTGGGCGCGGATTTCCGCCCCCATGACCATTGCCACGCCAACCACGCAAGCATGAAGCCAGTATTCCTTCATGCCTCATCCCCCCATGAAAGCCGGAAAATACCCTGCCAAAGGCATTAAAAAAGCTGGATAAACCCAACTTGCCCAATATTCTTCGGCTAGGGATCACACCAAAAAGTAGGAAAAAACCGTTTGCACAGGATGTGCTGTCTAGAATCCAGCAACGCCCCCACGAACCCCGAAGAGGCCTACCCCTTGCAACAGAAGGATTTTAGCCCAAAATCCGTAACCTCATGGAATGAAAGGCCTTGGGAAATCAGGGAGTTTCTGGTCTCCAGTTTGCTACACCTCTTCGGCCCCCCGTGGGCGGCATCACCTCAAGCAACCGGATTGGACTTGGCGAATGAAATGGTGGGGATGGGCCTTCCGGTCCCTTGGCTTGGTTTTTTGTCTGATTTGGTGACTTGGGCCCAAGGAAACCCATTGCACAGGCAATCTATTACACCATCACTGAAATCTCATGCTGTCCAAAAATCGCTTCAAGGCTACCGAAATCGGGTGATAGGACTTTTAACATCTGATCGCAATTGTTTAAGCCTGCGCAAGGAATTGGCATCTCAATCCCAAGGCCAACAGGTTCGGAGTTTGGCCTGGCTCATGGCCCAATGGCACGAAGCCAGCCTTTGGGAGGGAAAAACCCTGGTTCCCGGTCAGATTGCCTCCTTGAAGTCTCAAACAGCTAGTTCCCTGGAAGCCAAAGCCATCTCCCTTTGGGATTCTGCTTCCGTGGAATTGCTGCAAAACATGATTGACATGATCCTTGGAACCTCTGACCGATTCACAAACAGTCGCAGCGTGTACCAAAAGCACTATCTCCAAGCCCTCGAAACCGGGCATTCCAGCCTTCAGTTGGCACAGTACACAGGTCTTCGCCAAATCCAAAAAGCACGTGAAAGCCTTTTCACTTCCCTCTACTGGGAAATAGCGCATGATCCAGCAGCCCGGCAGGAAATCGATAATCGCCATGTATTGGATGATGAATTCCCCATTGGCGGTTACAGTTCGATCTCCAACAAGGGAAGGTTTGAAAGCCTGCTGCCTTCCCAGTTGGCTCTCTGGGACGAACCGGTTGGAGAAACAGACCTTTTCACTTGGAAATACACCCGCGACGAGCTTTGGTACTACTCACGGGATGAAAACGCCATCCGCAAGCCGCCATTGGAGGTTGCCATCCTCCTTTGGCCCGGCATTAGCGAGGCCCGGACCTATGACCGGGAAATTGGGTTTCAATCCCTGACGGTACTCTTGGCAACCTTGCTGGAAGCGATCTCTTTGGTGGAATCCCACCGGGAAAGCCATGCACTCAAAATTCGTTGGATTTTCCAGGAGGAAACCTCGAACCCATCCGGGGGAATCAACAACGGGCAAAGCCAATTGAAAGGCCTGCTTCGTGTCTTGCTGGGAACCCGAATCCTTCAGGAACAACACGCGGTGGAATCCCTTAGCCGCGGGGATATTGAAGCCTTACTCCAGCCACCACGAAAAAATGGCGATTTCCGGGCCATCCAATGCCATCCCGTTTTTCCAGGAACCATCTTTCCTGGTTCCCCAGATGAATTCTCCATTTATTTGGGCTTGGATGGCTGCCTTCCCAGAATCATTAGCGGAGGAATGGAATTGACCCCGAATCCAAAACACATCCCCCAGCGGTATTCCTGGATCGCCAACATCCTGGCCCTTTGGTGCCAATCGCCCCTGGGGACCCCGTTTCGTGAGGGGGTTTTGATCCCCATTTCCGGTTAAGATAAACTTCTGCTTTGACCGGGCAGGTGAGGATTTTCATGAATATCGCATCGAGCATCGGCATTCTGATTCTTATCCTTCAAACACCCAACCAAGCCGGGCACCAGGGTAACAGCCAACTGGCTGTTCGCGCAGACGGTTCCTTGGTGGCTGTCGCCCACACGGATGCGGGAATAATCGCTGCCATTGACCCTGTTTCCATGGGGCCCCTATGGGAAGCCGCCGTGGGTAGCCGGCCTGAAAGTTGCACGTTTCTGGGAAAAGGAAAGGATCTGGCCATAACCGTTTATGACGAGGACCTGGTCCTCGTCCTTGACGGGTCAACTGGGTCCATCAAACACCGAATACCCGTCCAGGACGAGCCCTACGGTATCGTCTCGAACAAGCACGGATCACGGGTTTATGTGACCCATGAATACCCGGGCAAAGTCAGCGAAATCGATCCAGTCGAGGGCAAGGTCCTTCGGGTTCTGGATGCCGGCTCACACCCCCGCGGGATCGCCCTCCACCCGGACGAAAAACGCCTATTCGTCTGCGAATTCCTCTCGGCCACCATGCATGCAATCGACCTCGGTCAGGGAAAAGTGGTCGATACCTGGAAGGGGCAGCCCAGTGACAACCTTGCCCGCCAGTTGGTTATCCACCCCACCAGGCCCAAGGCCTATATCCCTCACATCCGTTCGCGGACCACAGTCATAGATGGCACAGGATCTATTTTCCCACAGTTGACCGTTTACGACCTGACAGAACCGACCGGGGCCAAACGGCGAAAATCCTTTGGAATGGACACCTTCAACGGGGTTTATGTCGTGACCAATCCGTGGGAAACCGCCCTGACCTCTGATGGCAAAAAGCTTTTCGCGCTCTATTCAGGAACGGATGACATGAACATCTGCCAGGTGGTGGATGACGACTACAAGGAATTGGAGCGGTCTGGCCGGGCCATCATCCGGGTGGGTAAAAACCCCCGAGCGGTCCGTATCTCGCCTGATGACTCCAAAGTCTTTGTTTTTGACAGCTCCGATTTCGCGATCCGGAAGCTGGATTGCCAATCCATGGCATTACAGGGGATCGCCAAGCTGACCAAACCAAAGCGGTCTGAAGAATGGATCCGTGGCCGGGTGCTGTGGAACAGCGCCGACTCTCCCATGAGCAGCCGCAGGTGGGTGGCCTGCTCCTCCTGCCATCCGGACGGGCAGCCGGATGGAAGGGTCTGGAACAATCCGGAAGGCAAGAGAAAAACGCCACATCTGGGAGGGTTGGCACACACGCACCCATTGCATTGGTCCGCCGACAGGGACGAGGTCCAGGATTTTGAATACACCATCCGCAGCAAGTTGATGATGGGGCCGGGCTTATTGCGAGAGCCAATACAACCCAAAAAGAATTTCAACAAAACCGAATTGGAAGAAAAAACCTCGGGGCGTTCAGCGGATTTGGATGCCTTGGCTATTTACACCAATTCCTTCACTTTCAACAGTTTGTCTCCCCACGCCTTGGGAGAAGGCAAATTGACCGAGTCTGCGCTTCGGGGTAAAGATTTGTTTTCCGATGCCAAGGTGGGTTGTTCAACCTGCCACAGCGGGCCTTTCTTCACCGACAGCGCCTTGCGTTCCATGAAACTGCATGACGTTGGTACCGGAGTTTCAGACACCTCCGAACGGATGGGGAATTCGTATGACACCCCAACCCTGTTGGGTGTATACCGGACTGCACCGTACTTGCACGACGGAACAGCCCCAACCTTGAGGGATGTACTGACCACCTGCAACAAGGAGGACAAGCACGGGGCGACCTCTCACTTAAACAACAATCAGATTGATGACCTGGTCGCCTTCTTGTTGGCCCTGCCCTTTGAAAAATTGCCGAATATATCGGAAAACACCGTTAAATACATTGACTCTGGTGGTTCCGGTCCAGCAAAAGCCAAATGACTGGCTTGAAAGCCCAATTTCCACTTTTTCAAGGATTCCAGATGAGCAGTCCGCATCTCAGTCGCCACAAGGCAGCCATTGGTTTTGCCCAAAAGGCCGCCGCCAGCGCGCTGGCCCTTTTCGACACGGATCTCCAGATCGAAATCAAGGAAGACCTGAGCCCGGTGACCAAGGCCGACAAGGAAGCCGAGGCCATCCTGAGGGAAAGCCTCACAACCGCGTTCCCAGGAGACAGTTTCCTGGGTGAGGAATATGGGGATCAAAAGGGATCCACCGGATACCGATGGATTATTGATCCCATCGACGGGACCAAAAACTATATTCGGGGCATACCCATTTGGGGCACCCTGCTGGGCCTGGAATTTGAAAACGACCTCGTTGGAGGAATTGTGGTAGCCCCGGCACTGGGCCAGACATGGCACGGGCTTAGGGGCGAAGGAGCCTATCGCAACGACAAAAGGATCCGGGTCACCGACACCCCCAAACTCGCCCAAAGCCACCTGTTTTACTCCAGCCTCACCTGGATTCAAAAATCCGGAAAAACCAAAGGTTTCCTGGATTTGATTGACAACAGTGAACGCCAACGGGGTTTTGGCGATTTCTACGGGTTCATGCTGGTCGCGCAGGGTGCGGGCGAAGCCATGATCGACCACGGCCTTCATCCCTGGGATGTGGCCGCCCTGAAACCCATTGTGGATGAAGCGGGAGGACTGCTTACCAACTGGGACGGCGGGTTTTCCATCCATCGCTCCGATGTGGTGGGATCCAACCGCCTGATTCACTCCCGGTTGCTGGAGTCGCTCGGGACATGAATGGAACCTCCGGTCCCATTAAACCATTGATTTGGCATGGGGATTCCCAAAACGGCTGGTTGGAAATGTTGGACCAGACCCAACTTCCAACCAATCAGGTCTCCGTCGAATGCCGAACTGCCAGAGATGTTTTTGAAGGCATCCGCATGCTTCGGGTCCGGGGTGCCCCGGCTATCGGCGTTGCAGGGGCCTTTGGATTGATTTTGGCTGCCCAAAAAATCGACTCCCCATCATCTAAAGCCTTTTTGGAAGAATTGACCAGGCAGGCCAACTGGCTGAATTCCAGCCGGCCAACTGCGGTCAACTTGTCCTGGGGTCTGGCCCGTTTAACGCGGTTGGCTGCGGCCCTGCCCGATTCCCTGCCCCTAACGGACCGCCGCAACCTTTTGCTGGAGGAAGCCAAGGCTATCGCATTGGAAGACAAGGCCATGTGCCAAGCCATGGCGTTCCACGGTTTGGGCCTAATTCCAGTAGGGGCAGGAATTTTGACCCATTGCAACACTGGCGTTTTGGCCACAGCAGGAGAAGGCACCGCCCTGGCAGTGATTTATGCAGCCCACAAGGCCGGAAAAAACATCAGGGTTTATGCGGACGAGACGCGCCCCTTGCTTCAGGGGTCCCGTCTGACAGCTTGGGAACTGCAAAAGGCCGGAGTTCCCGTTACCCTATTGTGCGACAACATGGCCGCCATGGTGATGCGCCAAGGAAAGATCCAAGCGGTTTTGGTGGGGGCCGACCGGATCGCTTCCAATGGGGACACCGCCAACAAGATTGGTACCTACTCGGTTGCCGTGATGGCCAAGCACCACGGGATTCCCTTCCATGTGGTTGCGCCGACCAGCAGTTTCGATCTCGGGATTGAATCTGGGGCTCAAATCCCGATCGAGGAAAGGGCGGCCCAGGAGATCACCTGCGGTTACGGCAAACCAACCGCGCCGGAGGATGTGGAGGTATACAATCCCGCCTTTGATGTCACCCCGGCAGACCTGATCACCTCCATCGTCACCGAAAACGGGATCATCGGCCCTGTCAGCCCGGAAAACATTGAAAAAACCTTGGGGCAAAGCTGGAAGCCGGGGCTGTAAAGCGGTCCGATTCCGGTAAAATGCTTGCAGGTAACGGGAACGAATCCACGGTTCCCTCCTTCGTGCAATCCCCGGTTTTACCCTCTTCAATCAGGAGTTCGGACAATGCGACGCGGAATTTTCGCGATCGTGGCGGCGCTGGCGGCCTCGGGCGGATTGATGGCCCAAGAATGGGGCACCCTGAAAGGGAAAGTGGTTTACGGTGGCGAACCGCCGAAGGCGGATACGGTCAAGATTGACAAAGACCAGGATCACTGCCTTTCCAAGGGAGATATTCCCTCCGAGAAACTGGTGGTCGATCCGGCCACCAAGGGGGTTCGCTGGGTCATGGTTTGGCTGGTTGATCCCAAGGATCCCAAGGCGGCCCTCCCCATTCATTCCTCGCTGAAGGAAGCGAGCACCAAGGAAGTGGTGGTGGACCAACCCTGCTGCAAATTTGAGCCCCATGTGGTGGCCTTGCGTGAGGGGCAAACCCTGGTCACCAAAAACAGCTCACCCATCCCGCACAATGTCAATCTGGTCAGCACTGGGAAGAATCCCTCCAAGAACGAAATTGTGCCCCCAGGACGGCAGGTGAAGGTAGACGGCTGGGTTGCCGCTCCATCTCCCACCCTGATCAAGTGCGACATTCACCCGTGGATGATGGGTTATGTGAGGGTGTTCAATCATCCCTACTTTGCCGTGACGAACGAAAAGGGTGAATTCGAAATCAAGAATGCCCCGGCCGGCAATTTCAACCTGGTAGTCTGGCAGGAGGAGGCCGGCTGGGTCACTGGCGACCGCAAGGGAACGCCAGTATCCATCAAGGCGGACGGCAGCACCAATCTGGATATCGTGCTGAAGGGCAAGTGAAACGAAATCCAGGGTCAGAAACCACAAAAGGCCCCCGGGAAAATTTCCGGGGGCCTTTTTTCATTCCCCTTCCAGACAGTACAAAGTTCCTTTTTGGGTTCCGATGATTAACTTTCCGTCCACTATGGCCGGCGAGGCTGAGATTCCGTCGTCCAATTCGACAACGCCCAATTCCTTGCCTGTGGCCAAGTCTAAGCTGTAGAGTTTTCCATCCAGACATCCCACATGGACCACCGCATCCAGCGTGATGACCGGGGATCCATCCACCTTCCCCTTGGTCAAAACACTCCAAGCCTGTTTTCCGGTTTTCCGGTCAAAAGCATGGATCCGGTTGTCCCTTGATCCGACAACCACCAATTCCCTTGCGATTGCTGCGGAGGAGTAAAACTCCTGAGGGCGGTTTTCCGCCATGAACCTCCAGGGTATTTCCCCTTTTTTCCAGTCCACCCGCAGAAACTCTCGGTTCATGGTGCCGATGAAAAGTTGTTCTCCATCAACGGCCACCGTAGCACCGGTTTGACCGCCCAAATCAACTTTGGACTCCTCCTTACCATTTTCAACGTTGATGACATGAAGGGTGCTGTCACACCCTGCGGCAAAGGTTTTTCCTCCAGCCACCGCCATGGAACCGTAGTAGGGGCCCTCAGTCTTGAATTCCCACACAAATTTACCGGCCTTATCCAGGCAACGGATGGTCTCATCCTGGCAACCAAACAGGATTCGGTCTCCGGCCACGGTAGCTCCACCGGATATTTCACCTTTGGCCTCGTAGGACCATTTTTGGGTCCCGGACTTCACATCCACCGCAATGAATTTCCCATCCACATCCCCAACAAAAACAAAATCGCCGTCCCAACAAGCGGGTGCCTTGATCATCCCCGTTTTCAGCTTCCAGCATTCCTTGCCGCTGTCCACCTCCATGCAGCGGAGAGACCCGTCCATGCCACCGATTATCATGCGTTTTTCGCGGACTGCGGCAGTCCCCTCAATGGACTCCATTCCTTCCACTTTCCAGCGGACCTTCAGCTTCCCACCCAATTTGCAATCGGCGATACCCTTTTGGGAGGGATCACCACGGAAAACAAGCCAATCCCCACCGGTGGCGGAATCAGTCACCCCCCACAGCAATACCAGGAGAACCAGCCCGCCAAACCATCGAATAGCCATGGAATCGGCTCCTGATTCAATCTGCCTAGGGAACCCCAAGACTCAATAAACTGACTTGTAAATCTGCACGAAATCAGCTTCCGAAACCGGACGGGGATTGAATTTGCCGGTCCATTGGTCGAACGCCTCTTCGGCAAGTATGGGGAAAATCCCCTCGTTCACTCCGCAATCGCGGAGACGGGTTTCCAAGCCGGCGGAGGAAGCCAGCCTTTCCAGCATCCCGGCCAATTCATCGGCCGGACGGATTCCGGGAAGCCCGGCTAGCCTTGCCAGCGAACCGTAGGCACCATCCGCCGCGGCGCTGTTGAATCGAAGCACCCCTGGCATCATCAAGGAGACCGCCAGACCGTGGACCAGGCCGTAATGGGCGGTCAGGGGATTGGCGCTGGCATGGCAAGCCCCCAGCATGGATTGCTCGATGGCGGCTCCCGCCAGGTAAGCCCCCCACTGCATCGCCGCCACCGTTTCCAAGTCGGGCTTTTCCTGGTGCATTTTGGGAAAGGACGCCACCAGAAGCTTCCAAGCTTCCAGAGAATACATGTGTGAAAGGGGAGATTTTCTGAGAGTGACATGGGACTCCAATGCATGGGTTATTGCATCAAGCCCACTCACCGCGGCTACCCTTCTGGGCTGGCTGGACGCCAGTTCAGGGTCCAGGATCACCGTGTGAAAAAGCAACTGGGGATCACCGCAGGCCATTTTCAGGTGGCTCTGCCTTTCCTCGATCACCGCATAAGACTGGGCTTCGGACCCGGTCCCGGTGGTGGTGGGAATGCCCACCATCGGCAGGAGTTTTCCCTTGGCCTTGCCGTAGCCCCGGTAATCGACCATTTGCCCGCCGCTGAAAGCCAGCAGGTTCGCAGCCTTGGCGGTATCCAAGGCACTACCGCCCCCCAGGGCGACAACGAAGGATGGAGCATCCGCCAAAAGACGGTCCCCCAACCTTCGCACCACCAGGGAATCGGGGTTTTCCTGGACATCACTGACGAGAATGACCCGAAAGCCCGCACCTTCCAAAAGCTTTTGGGCCCGTTCCGGATAGCCATGACCCAACAAACCCGAATCTGTCACTAGCCAGACGGACCCATTCCCCAAGGCGGTTGCTATGTGGGGCAAACCGTCCAAACTCCCAGCCCCAGTGTGCAATCGGGGCGCAGGTCGGGGTTGGCGCTTCTCAATCAGGATCGAATCTCCCACCCAAGCGCCGCTTTAACGCTTCAAAGGAGCCATGGCAAATGCCCTCTGCCTGTAGAGGTGCGTGAAAAGATTGCCCTCGTGGGGCTGGTCCCAACTGACCACATTGGTGGGAAGGGGGCCGACATTCAAACGCTCAACATTCCGGGTGGCCATCAACCGGGCCTTGAAAGAATCGTCCCCTGTGATGAATGTTCCCACCAAAGTCGGCCCGATCAACTCAAGGACCTCGTCCCGATCCGCCTGAACCACACTGGCGTAAGGGAAAAGGAATTCCTTGTTTGCCAAGGGATGTTGGTGCGATTCACACAGGACAACGGAAGGTTGCAACCAGGCGCAACGGCCTTCCTTGTGCAACCGTGGTGTGCCGCGATGTTTCAGCACCAGATCTTCCGCGCCGGGAGTCGCCAACAAACCGTCGATCATTCCCGAAATTCTTTCAGCGATATCCGGGTTGGCGAACGCGGATAGCTGCGCCGTTGGATCGTCCCATGGGCGAGGAAGGATTTTGGCCATCCGTTCGGCCATGGCCTCGGCGATTTCACGACCGTGCCGGGGAGTCCAGATCGCGGATGCGTTGATACAGGACCGCCCCCCGTTGGCACAGACGCTCTCCACCATCAAGTCGATGTAATCGGGCCAGTTGTCCGCTGCATCCTCGCCCAGAACAACCTTGCTGTAGCCTGGGCCATGCAGTTCCACCCGGTGGTCATTCTTGTAGGGGTCGGTGGTGGTACTGTCGCCGAAAAGCAGGCTCCGACCGCAACCCCGCAAAATCTCACCGGCCCCACCATGGTCGGTCGGGTACATATTCAAGGCCGAAGCGGGAATACCGGCTGCCTTGTAGGCCTGCAGCACCCGATAGGGAGTCCAAGGCTCCTCCCGCCCCGGTTTCAGGACCAGCGGTATTTTCAACGCGATGGAGGGCACCCATAAGCTGTGCACACCCGGGGAATTGCTGGGGAGAATCGCACCCAAACTGCTGGTAGCCGGGTAAAAACAAACCGTGCGGCCGTCCTGAACCAGATGGCCCTGATCCAATACCCGAAGGTCCAGGCCCCTGGTCAAACCGGCAATGATCTCATCGATGTGCTCGAGCACATACTGGACTTTCGCCGCATTCCGCCTGCAGAAGACCACGGGCGATCCCGTGCTGCCCGAAAGGCTGCGAAGGTAATCCTCGAAGGATTGGGTTCCATCACCCAAAGGAAGATCGGCTGAGGCAAAAAGTTTGCCTGCCTGCTTGACCTTGGCCAAAAGCTCGGCGGAAGGGATTGCCTGAAGTTCCTCTCGGGCTTTTTCCATGCGGGCAAGATCCCGCACGATCATGCTCCCGGTTACCTGGCTCACCTCGGCCAAAGGATCCCCGGTGGCATGATGGACCAGAGTGGTTTTCTCCAGGCTCTTGTAGGGGTTTCCCTGTCTAAGGGCGGGAATATGAATCATGGCCGGGCACCTTGGGCAAAAAAGGACCCGGTCAAAAAATGACCGGGGGCTTGTCGCTAATTCCCTAGTAAACACCGACAACGGTTGTGGAAGCCAACTCGCTGAAAGGCCGGACGCCACTGACACCGTCCCAAGGGTATTTCTCAAACGGGGGCTCACGCTCGCCTTCATCCCTTTCGGGGAAGCGGGGAACGAAGAATTCACGGGTTAGGGTGGTGAGAAGCACCCTGCCCGTTTGCCCATAACCGACTTTTTTGGAATAGTCCTTGGGATCCACCACCTCAATCACTGCTCGAGGCTGGGGAGCGTAGTAGGAAATCTTGAAACCATCCTCAGGCCCGATTGGCTTGGAGCAGGCCAGCCCCATCAGGGTGTTGCCGTAGGTGGGGGTCATGTAGACCTCGCCATTGTCCAGCATTTCCTCGTGGGCTTCCCGGGTGAATTGGGGGGTAAACTCCGTCCCACCCGAGAAAATGCCGGTGATTCCCGCCGCCTTGATGCTGCGCAAACCGCCGACTGGCACCTTTTTACCCAAAGACCTGAACTTCTCCTCCAGTTTGCCGTTGCGGAGAGCCTCGTCCAAGGTGGCCAACAATTTGGGGGTGGTGAACATGCACTTGATGTCATGTCCCCCAGCGAGGACGCTCAGGGTCTGATCGATGCAGTGCTCCTTGTACAGGTTTGCCTGCTCGAAATTCTTCATCTTGATGAGCTTGACCACCCAGCGCGGGTCAAGGTCCACGCAGAAGCTGATGCCTCCACGGTGCTGGGCCAGATGCTCAATCGCCAAACGCAAGCGCCTGGGGCCGGAAGGGCCCAGCATCAACCAATTCGAGCCCTTGGGAAAATACTTGTCCGGGAGTGTTTCCGACATCATCTCGTAATCGATGCGAAAATCGTCGATGACCATACGGCTTTTGGGCAGACCGGTGGTGCCGCCGGTTTCGAAGACATAAGTCGGTTTGCCCTGAAGTGCCTTGGGAATCCAGCGGCTGACCGGACCACCACGCAACCAGTCGTCCTCAAATGCGCCGAACAGGTGCAGGTCTTCAAAACCATTCACATCCTTCAACGGATTGAACTGGTACGATTTTGCCTTTTCGAGCCAAAACGGAGTTCCGGTTTCCGGGCTGAAGTGCCAACGGACAATATCCCGGACATGCTGATCCAATTCGACTTTTGCCTGAGCAACCTTTTTCTCAAGCAAAACGGAAGGGTCAAAAAAGCGCGCCGGCGAGAAATAATCCACCGGATCATACCCATTGCAGTTGGACACGGAATCATCCCCTCTTGAATGGATTAGCGGTTGCCGATGGCGAACAAAGTGGTCCCGTTATGCAGGTAAAGCACACCGCCGGCCACGCAGGGAGGAGCCTTCAACCCCTGCTCCATCTCAATCTTAGACGGCTCCTTCTTCTCTTTCCCGTGGGGAAACACAAATAAATCACCGGAATCGGTTCCCATGAACACACGACCGTCCGCAACAAACGGACTGTTCCAAGTGCCATCCTTGAGATCGTGCTCCCAGTATTTTTTTCCGGTTTTGGCGTCCAGACAATGCAGGTAGCCATCCAGTTCCGCAGCGTAAAGCAGCCCATCGGCAACCGCCACGGTGCTCAAGGTACGCCCGAAAGCCACCTCCCGACCGTCCTCGGGCTTAGGATTCAGCACGCCCCCCAAATGCCAAACCAACCCGGAGGAAGAATTGGCACCAGTGGGTTGGAATTTTTGATCGGTAGGAGTCAAGTCACGTACACCATCCGGCCCGCCCAAGCCGGGCCGGGAAGGATCAACACACCAAAGGTGCCCCACCCCGGGTCCGTCATCCGGGTTGTTCCCAACGCTGACATAAATCAAACCGTCGTGAAAAACCGGGGTGCCCATGATGTAACTTTTGTCCCCGCGGCCACCCGGCTTGAACATGGCCGCCTTGGGATTGCATTCAAATTTCCACAACTTTTTACCGGTTCCAGGGTCAAAACCGTACAGCCACCCATCTCCACCAGGAAACACAACCTCGGATCGGGGCCCCACCGAATAGGCAACCGGATTGGACCACTGTCCTTCCATGATGGCGTCGCCGGGGCTGGCGTCCTGCCATGCCACCTTGCCTGTGTTGCGGTCCACAGCTAGGAAACTGGGTGCACTCGGTTCAGGAACCTTATGGGTTTCAGGGTCCACACCATGTCCGGTCACCACGAACACCTTGTCACCCAGGACAAGCGGGGAGCCTATCGCCAGAAAGCAGGGAAAAACCTTCAATTCGGAAACCATGTCTAGTTTCCAAACTTCCTTGGCTTTGCCGCTTTTAGGGTCGCCTGCCACATCCAAACAGACCAGTTCGGCCCGATTGGAAACATAGTAAAGCCGATCCCCGACTACTGTCGGGGTGCTGGCAATTCCCTGTTTGGGCCAGTCATTTTTATCCGGAACGGGCAGTTTCTCGTGCAGATTTTGCCACAAAAAAGTGCCATCGGCAGCATTCAGACAGTAGAGGGCCCCCTTGTCACCCGATTTGGAAGGATCCCGGGGCCGATCATTGTTGGTCCCAATGAACACTTTGCCACCGGCTACCGCCACGCCTCCATACGTGGTGGAACCCAATTCGGCCCGCCAAAGAATGTTCTTGGCAGCATTCTTTTTGACACTCCATCCGGCCGGAATTCCCTTGGCGCCTGGAGCCGCCATGTTCCGATGAATGGTTCCGCCCAGCATGGGCCAACTGTCAGCCGCAAGGGGCTGGGCAATTGAGGCAGGTGTCACCAAGAATCCAGTCAAAAGGCCTGCAATTGCCCTGACAACTTGCCTCCGCAGCAAAAGGGTCATCATCATTTTGCTCCGAAGCAATACAGCCTGCAGGGATTTTCAGTGATCATGAAAACCCTGCCACCGCTGGCCACCGGGGTGGCGCGTATCTTCGCCTTGAGGTCCATGATTCCCTGCAATTTCTTTTCTTTGCCATGGGCGAACATGTGGAGTTTCCCTGCCTCGTTGCCAATCAGGATTTTCCCATCGACCCAGTAAGTGCTGGACCAAGTGTCGGCACCCATGTCATGGTCCCAATACTTTTTGCCGGTACGGGCATCGATGCAATGAACCCAGCCATCGTATTCGGAGGTGTATAGAAGGCCGTCATGGACCGCCACGGTGCTCATGGTCCGACCGAAATAGTAGTTGCGCTCGTAGTCGTCCTCCTTGGCCAGTCCCCCGTAGTGCCAAACCAAACCTGACCCCGCGTTTTCCGGGGCCTTAGGGTCAAAATTGTCATTTTTGGGGGAAAGATCCTTGTCGGGACCAGAGGGGGTCTTGGTGATGTCAATGCACCAAAGATGCCCGACACCCTTGTCGTGCTCAGGGTCTTGGCCAACACCGATGTAGAGCTTGTTCTCCCAAACCACCGGAGTGCTGACAAAGTCGTTACGGGTCCCCTTCCCGCCGAGCTTGTACTCGGATTTTTTCGGGTTGCAATCAAACTTCCACAGCATCTCCCCTGAATTTGGAGCGAAGGCGTAAATCCATCCATCGCCGCCCGGGAATATGATCATGGCCTTGCCATTCGGCTCCGCATAAACGGGGTTCGACCATTGACCGTGCATCAACAGCTTGCCTTCATCGACCAGCTTCTTGATATCGACGTCGTTGCCGCCCTTTTTGCGGGCTTCCACAAGGCTGGCGCTGGGAAGGTTGCTGGACCAAAGGACCTTGCCGGTGTTTTTGTCCATGGCAAGGAAACTGGGCGCGCCGGGTTGGGGAATATTGATGTGGCCCTCATCGACGCCGTTGCTGGTGATGACGAAAAGCGTGTCGCCGACGATGAGGGGGGAACACGTGGCCAAGTTGTGGGGGAAGACATTCAACTGACCGATCATATCGACGCGCCAAAGGAAATCGGCATCCTTGGCACCGGTCAGCTTCTCATCCTGAATGCCATCATTTTTTCCATCAGCCATTCCCGCCACATCGGCACAAATGACTTCACAGCGATTCGAGACATACCAAATGCGGTTGCCTTCCACGACCGGTGAGGAGCAGATGCCCTCACGGGGCCAGTCATTGACCCGACCGGCCGGCAATTTATCATGAATAGCCTGCCAGATCAGTTCACCAGTTGCCTGGTCAAGGCACAGGAGGATCCCCTTGTCGCCTGCCACCTTGGGATCCCGGGGAAAATCGTTGTTGGTCCCGATGAAAATCCTGCCTCCGGCGACAACAGGTCCCCCGTAGGCCTTACTTCCCAGAGGAACACTCCAAACCAGGTTTTTCTCCTTGCCTTGCTCAACACTCCATGAATCGGGCAACCCGGTTTCCTGAAGATTCACAAGGTTTCGTTGAACCGTTCCCCCGAAGAGGGGCCAGTCACGTTTCCCCCTGGCAACGGAATCTTCCAGCGCCTTGGAAGTCTGATATAGGGCCAGGAGAGATCCGCCCAGAATCGCCAAGGTTCCCCCGAAGGCAACCAGACGACGGACCGTGTTCTTGCGCTCAGCCATTTCCATGCCCCTCCAACCAACCGTTAGCTAGACCCACTGCAAAATTCATTCTTGGCCAACTTAAATTCAGGGGGCTTTGGCCGCCTGGATGTTCAGGTTTTCAAACAACACCTCGCAGCCAACCTTGCCATCCAGGATGCCAGTGGCGTTCGCGTAGATTGCGGCGGCACCTTCTGAGTTGGGAACAGGATCCTTGAAATCAACCGACCATGCCTCCGGCTCTTTTTCATCCCGCGGCCAAACCTTGCCGCGAACCACCAGCGAGGTCACTTCCATTTGGGAGGTCAATTTCATCCGGTACCACACCCCTTCCTTCCAAGGAAAAGCGATACTTTTGTCAACCCGGGGAAGAGCGTCCCAACTCACCAGGCGCAATTGCTGGGTGTTTCCAGCCAGCATCAGGGTGTACCGATTGGCCACCAAACCCATATCCGGCAGGTCGCTCCGGACCCTAGTGCCCTGGACGTCGGCCTCAATGGTGTAATCCCTGGCATCAGGAAGAGTTATGTAGGCATTGGCGCGTGAAACCAAAGGGCTCGGGTTCACTGCCAGTTTTTTCAACACCTTTCGCCCTTCGTAGGGCACCATGGCAAACTTGCCGGCGCAATTGATCCAGCCACCCGGGGTGCGCCCCTCAGGAATATTGGCAAAGTTCGGCTTGTAAGGGAGGTTGGGAACCACCCTGACCCTGGTTTCACAACTCATCTTTCCAAGCTTTGCGACAACCCTGCCGAATTGAGCTGGGGGAGCCGGGGCTACCTTCAGCAGGCGAGTGTCCCCATTCCCTTCCAACTCCCCGGCCAACGCTGGGGGTGGAGCAGCACCGGCAACGGGAGCCACACCTTCTGGCGGGCGTTGACCTGCCAGAGACCACTCACCCTCCCCAATCGTCCGGACAAATCTCCCGCCGGCATCGTAGCCACGCAATTCCAGCTTCAAAGGAGTGCCGGGCTTGACTGCCACATCCGCGGGGAACAAAGCCAATTGAGCAATTTCCCCCGCAGCGGGCTCCTGCATCGGAGGGACCTCGGAGGCAGTAATTGTGGGCTCTTTGGAACCGATGCAAAAAAGGTCCGACCCCGTCATGAAGTAAACCCGACCATTGGCAACCGCGGGGCTGCCGTTGATCTCAATTTCCTCAGCCCCACTTTTGCTTCTGAAAAATTGGGTGTGGAGTTTCTCAATTCCGGTTTCCGTCGGCTTGAGGATGTGAAACTTGCTGTTTACCTCGGCCAGATACAGCTTGCCATCCGCCAAGACCGGGCTTCCTTTGGTGTTTTTTCCGTAGAGGTATTCCCATTTGGTGGCCCCGGTTTTCGCGTCCAGGCAATAAAGTTGCCCGGTGTCACCACACAGGAACAGGTTGTCACCGTCCAAAACAGGGCTGGCAAACTTCACCTTGATGCCATCGACCTTCCAAACCAAAGCCGGCTTTCCGTCCACCACCTTGCCACCATCCAGGCAAACTACCCTGCCCTGGGTATTTACCCCGTCGTTCTCCTCCCCCTGGCCGATGAATACCAATTCCCCCTTCAGAACCGGGGAACAGTTAATTGATCCCGGCCCAAGTGGATAACTCCAAAGTTTTTTTCCGGTACGAACCTGAAAAGCGTGGACGCCCCCATCCCCACCCCCTGACACCAAAGTTCGCTGACCGTTTATGACTCCGACAACCGGGGTGGAATAGTAGGTATCCTTGGGCAGGTTTCCGGTGCTGGACCACCAAACAATTTCACCAGTCTTCTTTTTCATGGCCAAAAAGCGGTTCCGGCCAATCGACTGATCGCCCCATGAGGCATTCAGGAAACCGATAATCACCAAATCTTCGTCGATGATCGGGCTGGTGACACGCCCGCCATAACCGCTGACCCGGCCAAACTCCTCGGTCAGGCTTTTTTGCCAGACGACCTTGAGGTCTTTGTCGAAGCAGAAAAGCAGGCCTTGGGTCCCGTGGGCATAGACATTTCCGGTCTCGTGGTCACCGACCATATTGGTCCACCCAAGGCGAACCGAGACGATATCCGTGTGAAACACATTGAAACGGTGTTCCGCCAGCAACTTCCCGGTGTTGGCATCAAAACAGAGAACCCGCTCCTGTTCGGAGACACCTTCGCCGTCCCGCCCGATCATGTACAGCCTTCCCTGCTGCACGATTGGCGTGGTACGACCACCAAAAGGTGCCCGCCAAACCAGGTTGTTGTCAGCCTTGGCCGGGTCTGGGGACCATTTGGAAGGCAGATTTTTTTCGGGGCTAACACCCGTACCCGAGGGCCCGCGCCAGTTGGACCAATCACCTGCAAACGAACCGAGTGAAAAAGGAAGGACAAGCAATCCTGCCAACAGGCCATGAATCCCGCGCACGGTTCTCATCCTCCTCATGATCTTCAGGCCAGAATCGGCCACTAGTGGGGAATCGGTAATGTACCCCAAGCGGGGTGCCGGGAACAGACCCCCGGATTCATTTCCGGCTTGCTCCTTTCAGGGAATTCACTCTTGCCTGGAACCCACGAAGGCGTGGGGATTCAAGGGATTACGACAAACAGGCTCAATTCGGTTCGCCCAACACGAAAAGCCATCAACCAGACTTCATTGCCCCAGAAACAAATAGCTATATCAAGTGCTATTTTACCCTTCAGGATGCCCCACCAAAACGGATAAACCGCATCGATGGCACAAAAATCCTATTGGGTTTTGCCCGTCAGGTCGGTTTACCCTTCATCCACGCTAAAAGCGACAGCCCCAACACCCGCGGAATTTCCACCACCCAATTCCTCTTTTTTTCCAAAACTTCCACTGGCCGCCCTTCACCTCGGAAAAAATACCGGGTTGGATGGGGATGATTCATCGATCGGCTGATCCACTCCAAGGCGAGTCGGTTTGAACCGAATCGAAACTCACCGTTAGGAGGCCCCCCATGCGTCGGGTAATTTTTGGCATGCTGATGACAGGAATCGCGGCCGCTTTGACCGGGTGCCAAAGCACCGGGAACTCTTCCGCAAACAGTTCCTGTGGAAACACCGGCTTTTGCGCCCGATTGAAAAGCATGTTCGGGCACGGACCAACCACCCCGCCTCCAATGGCAGCGGCACCGGTTTATCCGGCTCCCGCCACTTACACGGCACCAGTCGCGGCGCCGGTCGCCACCTACGGTGCCCCAGCTTACGCTGCCGCACCGATGCCCGCTTACACCGCGCCACCCACTTATGCGGCTCCCGCCCCGGTGGCCATTTCCGGAGGTGCCTGCCCTCCCGGATGTGTTCCCGCCTCGGCTCCAGCCTGCCCCCCAGGCTGCATGCCAGCACCGCAGGGCTGATTCAATCCCCTTGGGTTACCAAACGGTTTTGACAAATAAACGGGCTATTCGGGATGGTTACCCCCATTCCGAATAGCCCGTTTTAATTTTCAATCATTTTCCTTGATCGTTCCCGGCCATGGTGCAGTTTTGGAAAGTTAGTCCAAAACGGAGATTGCCACCATGAACTTGAGCCGTTTTTTCGCCGCCGTGGCCGTCTTTGCGTTCACCATGGGGCTAGCAGGCTGCTGCTGCCACCAAAAATACTATTGCGGCAGCACGGTTAGCCCCGCATTCTGCAAGCCTAGGCACTTTCATTCCTGCAGCCTTGGAGTCTCGACCGCCTACTCCACAGCCGGCCCATGCGACTGCGGCGGCCCTTGATATGGTTTAAACAGGCAAGGGCTGGTTTCCCGTGCCCAGCGCCCTGAATACCTTGACCTGATCCACCAACCATTCCGCACCTTGCCTGCGTAAAACCGCCTCAATTTCGACTACTTCCATTTCCCCCGAGGGACCTTCCAGGCGCATGGTGAAACGGGCGGTGCGGGCACCATCCGGAGCAGGAGAACCAACGCTTATTTGCCGAAGAACAACCCGCCTGAAACCGTATGCTGTCTCCAGACCCATCAACTTTTCTGTCACAGCCTTCCGGTCCATTCCCCCATAGGTACGAAATCCCTGGGTGAATTTGGCCGTGACTTTTGGCCATTGTCGCTGATTGGCGGCGAGCGCCATCTCATTCAAACTTTTCCGGATTTTTTCGGGCTCCGTGACGATCCACCAACCGCAGCAAACCACCCCGAAAAAAATGAGGAACACCGTCAGGAGCAGGAAAAATGTTACACGACCCGGTTTTGCTCTCCACTGCAAAACCGCAAATGCCATCAAAAAAAACAAGGCGGTCAGAAGTTTCCAGGAAGGTTCTCCCAGCCACTCCATGAACCGCCTCCCCTAAAAATCGGGTCACACGCGGGCTTAGCGGGCGCTTCGGTAATCACCCCAGACTTTTCCGGCATAAACAGCCGCATCTCCCAACTGCTCCTCAATACGAAGCAGTTGGTTGTATTTGCAAATGCGGTCAGTCCGGCTCGCGGACCCGGTTTTAATCTGACCGGCATTGGTCGCCACCGCGATATCAGCGATGGTCGTGTCTTCCGTTTCACCCGACCGATGGCTGATGATGCTGGTGAAGCCATGGAGCCTGGCCAGTTCAATGGCTTCCAAGGTCTCGGTGAGGGTACCGATTTGGTTGACCTTGATCAGGATGCTGTTGCCAGCCTTTTTGGCAAATCCATCCCGCAGGCGCCTGGTATTGGTCACGAAAAGGTCGTCCCCCACCAATTGAACCTTGTCACCCAAGGCTTTGGTGAGTTGAGCCCATCCTTCCCAATCATCCTCGGAAAGGCCGTCCTCGATGGAACGGATTGGCCATTTGTCGCACAGCTTGGACCAAAGTTCGATCATCGCCGAGCTGTCAACAACCTTCTCGGGATCGCTTTTGAAGAAGCAGTATCCCTTCTTTCCCTTCTTGTGTGCCTCTTCGTAGAGCTCAGTGGAGGCCGCATCGAGAGCGAAAGCCACCTCCTCGCCTAATTTGTAACCAGCTTTCTCAATCGCCTTGGCGATTGTTTCGAGGGCGACATCCGCGCTGGGAAGATTAGGCGCGAATCCTCCCTCGTCCCCCACGCTGGTACTTAGGTGCTTGTCATGGAGGACGTTTTTCAGATGATGAAAAACCTCCGCCCCCATGCGCAGGGCATCCCGGAAGGAACTGGCCCCCACCGGCATAATCATGAATTCCTGGAAATCGATCGTGTTATCCGCATGCTTGCCGCCGTTGATGATGTTCATCATCGGAACGGGAAGTACCCGGGCGTTCACACCACCCAAGTACCTGTACAAGGGAAGACCAACACTATCCGCAGCGGCATGGGCAACCGCAAGGGAAACACCCAGGAGGGCATTGGCCCCAAGTTTGGCCTTGTTGTGCGTTCCGTCCAGTTCCAGAAGTCGCTGGTCGAGCGAAACCTGGTCGAGGGCATCCATCCCTTCAATTTCGGCAGCGATGCTCTCGTTGATATTCTCAACCGCCTTCAAAACCCCTTTTCCCAAATAGCGTTTCTTGTCCCCATCGCGAAGTTCAATTGCCTCATGGGCACCAGTGCTTGCCCCGCTGGGAACGGCGGCTTGACCGAGGGACCCGTCCTCCAGGGTGACAACCACCTCCACGGTGGGGTTTCCGCGACTGTCAAGGATTTCCCGCGCATGGACTACTTCAATTTGGCTCATCTCGTGCCTTCAACCTTCCTGAGGGAACTAAACCGGGGGCACCGGTAAAACTGTAATCTTGAGCGTGTGTTCGGATACCACCGACACCCGACAACAAACGCTTGGATTCGTAATACTTAATTATGATCCTTTTCCGAATGCCATGAAGTTAAGCCGCAACCATATTGGACATCAAGCGTTTGCGTAATTCTTCTCGCGGTCTTTGGAGTCGCGGGTATTGTTTTGGCCGTCGTTTCACACATCTTGGTTCGACGCG
>Ga0169931_10000727_pt1 | contig 54804 bp, 50 predicted proteins | sample Kivu_15m_20L_FD_129675 | JGI IMG/M metagenome (GOLD analysis project Ga0169931, IMG submission 129675) | Freshwater microbial communities from Lake Kivu, Western Province, Rwanda to study Microbial Dark Matter (Phase II) - Kivu_15m_20L... | ecosystem: Environmental > Aquatic > Freshwater > Lake...
AATATGCTTGAGAATAGATATCAATTCAGATGGATCAGTGCTTATGTTAATAGAAAAAATCAAGTCGTTACAAACGGAGTGTAAATCTCGTCTCAAGTAGCCATCATCCTCCAAATTTCCAATGAGATAGTCAGCCAATTGCATCTCTCTTTCATCCAGATCTAAAAGGTGCAATTGGGCATACAAAGTATCTTGAAAAGAGTAACCTTGTCCTAAAGGAGTTTGTCTTTCTTCCTCGTCCTTTCCTTGATTTTGGATGGTCGTTTTATAGTCTGGAATTTCGTCTTCGTCGTAATAATCGCTTAAATCAAAGTCTTCATCGTTTTCATTTTCTTCAGTCTCTGATTCTTGTTCTGGGGTCTCTTCCTCATCTTGATCTGAGCCTTCCTCTAGTGCCGGGTTATCTTGAATTTCGTCTTTAATTCTTTGCTCCAATTCAGCAGTCGGTACTTGCAATAATTTCATCAACTGTATTTGTTGAGGAGAAAGTTTTTGCTGTAGCTTCAGTTGAAGTTGATTCTTTAACATATTTCAAAAATACAATCAAATAAGTGCATTCAATAAAAAAACCGCTCAAGGCGGTTTTTCCAATATTGCGGGTAATGATTATTGCTTTTTCCAAATGTTGTTTTCTTTTACCAGGGTGAGATGCACGCTGGTGCCTTTCTGAATATTTCCAATCGTTTCTGTGGATGGTACAATCACATTTCCTGCGTTGTCCAATATGCTGTATTTAAGGTGGGTAAGTCGGCGCTCGCTGTCAAATACAGGTTCGTATTGAAATAACAAACCTTGTGACTTTAATTGCTCATGAATTTGCCATAATTGCCCTCTATCCGTCGCGCTTGTAACGTCAACATGGATGGGATCAGTACTCTGTGCATATACAGCGCTTCCCATCAATAACGAGAAAGCCACAATCAAATGTTTCATTAATTTCATCAGTTTCAGTTTTACTTTACAAGTATAAGAAAAGATATTGGCACTTGGTTGTATTTTTGAAAAAATATAATGTTAAGATGAATAAAGAGGGTGTGGTTATTGAGCAGTTGTTGTCCCCTAATAGGGAGGAAGTTCTAAAGGCTTTGGTAACGGTGAAGGAATCAGAAAATGAGCGATACATTCAACCTTTGATAACGCTCTGGATCAATTGTGAAGATATTGAGATCAAAGAACAAGCAAGTCAAATGCTGAATACTTTGAAAGTAAGAGGTTTCGAAGGCGAGCTTGTGGATGCGTTAAGAAAAGGCAATTGGAAAAATCATCATGGAGCGATCATGGCTTTCCTTTGGAATTCAGGCGGTAATCCGGCATCTTTTATTTATGAGCTTATAAAAATAGCCGTGAATGGAGGGGCGGAGACGATGCTAGAATGCTTCTCCATCATTGAAGTTATGGACGGACCACTTCCTGAAGATCAGCTAATCGAATCTCAGTCGTTTTTACACCAATGCCACCAGAATGAACAGAATGAGTATAATAAAAATTTGTTAGCACTTCTGTCTAATGCGCTCGCTGATAAAGAGGTGGATATCGATTAACGCATCACCACGATATTTCCTGAGCGATATTCGGCTTCTTTATCAAATCCCTTGACTCTCATTTGATAGGAGTAGATACCGTTGGGAACAAAATAACTTCCGTTTCCATTATAATCCCCCATCCAAGCATTTTTAGGATCAGTGGAGTAAAATACTTGTTCTCCCCATCGATTGAAAATGGTAATTTCAAATTCAGCAACATTTTCTCCAATCAAGGTGAATCCGTCATTGATTCCATCATAGTTGGGGGTAAAAGCGGAGGGTATGAAAAAATAAGCCGGTGCAGTTACAATGAAAGTTTGTTCATCTGTGCAACCGATGGAATTCGTCACGTTGAGGGATACTTCATGTTGATCTATACCATCAAATTCATGAATAATAACAGAATCGGCAGATGTGGTACCATCACCGAAATCCCAAGCGTAGAGACAGCTATTACACGGCAATGCTTCGAAATGATAAGTGTTTTCATCAATTTCTGTTGCAGTGAAGTTGGCGCTAACAGGAATAACTTCGACATGAACAGTATCAATAAATGTATTTCCACAAAGTTCTGTAATTTGAACACGGAAGGTTTGACTTCCTGTAAGAGAACCAGTGTTGACAGTGCTTCCATAGTCATTCAGTTCAGGCCAATAATAAGTAAAGCCCTCCTCTCCCCCAGTAGCGAGTGCCCACAAGTTGACATCCTCATAAAAACATACTGCGGTATCACTCAAGGCGGTCCAGGTGATAGGAGTGTCAGGGATATTGACAATGACGGTATCTGAACCTACTTCTCCACATTGATCCATTCCAATGGCTACAACGGGAATAGTAACATAAGATTGTAATGAAATGGTGGAGCTATTTCCTGTTTGTAATTGCCCATTGGAATACCACTGGTAAGTCATATTTCCAATACCGCTGATGACGTTGGAGTTGATCGTAGTATTGTCTATACAGGAGGCGTTAATGTCCGGGCCTAATGTAAATACCACCGGTGGATTTTGCATTTCTACTTGAGTGGTATCATCGGAAAAAGCCCCACAGTTGTCGGTCACAATACTCACTACAGTAGTGGCTTGTGGGTAGGTATAGGTAAAAGGCAAAGCATTTCCTAGAAGATTTCCATTGGAGTCATAAAATTCATAGGTGTAGGCTCCACCGCCTGTGGTTACAACAGGGGTAAGGGTGATAGGATCTACGCAATTGGCGTAAACGGTATCAGGAACACTAAAGGTTACAGGGGGGAATTGCACTGTTAGAGTGTCGGTGGCGGTTAAACCACAACCATCGGTAACAGTGACGGATACAAGGCCATCCCCTTCCCACATACCATCGTACCATAGCGAACCCATCCAGCCCCAGAGGTTATTTCCGTTTTCATCTTCCCATACATAGGATAAATTGCCATTCCCTCCTGCACCGTAGGCACTCAAATTGACTGCATTCATACACGAGTTCGTGAGTACATCGTTGACGATGTTCACACCGGGAACAAGGGAATCAATGTAGACGGACAATGGCGGAACTTGGAGTATATCAATGGTAAAATCAGCACCGTCAGAGGGCATGCCACATGTGTCGCTCACTACTAACGTATAAGTTGTGGTGAATGGTGGTGTTACATCGATGGTCCAAGAGGTCTCACCATTGCTCCAATCGAAGATATAATTTCCGTAGCCACCTTCAATGATGGGATCAATCGTCACAGTTACACCCGAGCAGATGGTTTCATTGTAACCAGTAACGACCAAAGGTTCGGGATGGTCTGCGATGTCAAAGGTAAAATAGCTGGTAATGCCACTGCCGTTGCAGGCCGCTAGGTTTAATATCTCTAAAATAACACTTTCAGTACCTTCCACCAATCCATCGTCATAAGCATCTAAACTATACACGTATGTCATTTCTCCAGGAAGAAAAATGATCGTATCAGGCATCATATTATAATCAATACCCATTTGTCCTCCGCCTGTCCAAGATACAATCACCATGTCTTGAACCATAGGATCAGAAATCGGAGCTCTTTGAAAAATAATGGTCGCTTCACCACAATCTTCGTAAATGATATTGGCACCGGGCTGTCCAACATTAATATCCAACGAAACGTCCACCACGGCGTTGGAGGTAAAAGAACCTTCCTCAAGCATTACGAAAGATTCAAGGGCGGTGTCATTTCCATCGCCAATAGCGAGTTTGATATGATAAGTTTGACCACATTGTACTATATGAAAGGCGGTAAGCGTAGTGGTATATCCATTGATATCAATGTTCTCATGGTTAGGATTATTGATGTAATAGTTAGCATTAATATTGGGATTGACAGAGCTGATGGTAATGGGAAGGGGTGGATTGGAGTTGGGGACTTGTGCAATATTGATGGCGCCATTGGGAAATCCAGGAGGGGCGGCATAAGGGCCGGCGATATCAGGACCACTAAGGAAAAATGCAAAAATATCGTTATATCCGGTGTTGATCCATGTGAGATATTCATCCGAACCGAAAATATAATTGAATTGCAAGGTGTCTCCGGTGGGAACAAAGTCAAACTCTAATATAGCCACATCGTTAACTGTATTTACGGAAAACGACTGCCCTATCAGCGCGGGTACAAGATTCGCAATGTTTTCTAAATCTCCATTTTGTTGCGAAATTCCGGTACAGCCATCAACACCGAGATAAGAGTCTGCACTTTGCGCAGGGAGTTCTAAATTTTTGGCATTGTCACTGGATAGAACTACACCGCCATCGATAATCAAATTGACAGAATTTCCTCCTGTTAATCTACCGATTTGAGAGGGACATCCGGTGAACTGAATATTAGAGGCAGAAACTCCTGGACCGAGTAAAACGTCCGTAACATATTGTTGTATAGTGAGTGATTGATCTACTAACACCTGCCCATGGGCGAGCGGTGAAATCAGTAGTAGCAAACATAAAATCCTTTTCATAGTTGGTGTTATTGGTAAATAGACCTACTTTTTTCGAGTTGGTTGCACAAACTTAATAAAAAAGATGTATCGACAAAAGCTTAATTAAATTCTGCCAGTGAATTCATTAGCTTTTGGCGCGCATGGAAGATTCTACTTTTGACGGTTCCGATTGGAATAGCCATGTCCAAAGCTATTTCGTCATAATGATAGCCTTCTAAATACATTTTAAAGGGTTTTTTATAGTCCACTGAGAGTTTTTCAATGGCATTGTGCATTTCCTTCAAATTCAGGGTCATGTTCACATTGTCTTCAGCCACTACGCTGTTCATTAAATATTCTTGTTGACTGCCTTGAGCCAATTGCTGTTGCATTTTCTTTCTTTTGTAGCCATTGATAAAAATATTGCGCATGATGGTATACAGCCATCCCTTAAAATTGGTGCCCTCTTGAAAATGATCTTTGTATCTCAGCGCCTTGTAAAGGGTATCTTGAATGAGATCTTCTGCGTCTTCTGTATTCTTTGTAAAATGATAAGCGAAGCCGTTCAAGTACTGAGAGTGAACGGAAACGAGTTGATTGAATTCAATGGTGCTCATGTTATTTTGTTTATTTATTTAAGTTTTATATTAAACAAAATCACTACTCAAAGCGATAACTGTTTAATATCTTAATGCAAATATTAAACAAATGATTGCTCAAACCAAATTTTTGTTGAATAATTTTTTTTTAAAGTTAAACAAATGGAATTTCAACTCTTAAGGACCGGAAATTCAAAAACTATGTTTTACTTTGTTCTTGTGCTGAATAAAAGGTTTTTAGTCTTTGTTTTATTGGTTTGCTCATTGGGCTATACCATTGGTGCCCAAGATTTGGTTCAAAAGAAAAGGCAATGGCATGCGCTACAATCAGATTCTGCAGGTTTGTCCATGGCGCTGGAGATAGCAAAGGCCTACAAGCTGAACAATCCAGATTCTCTTGCTAAATATGCCAATTGGGTAATTTCGGTGTTAGGAGAACATCCGCATCCTATGTTTTTCATGAAGGCGGCTGAGGCCTATTATGATCTGGCCATAGCGCGCAATATGAAGTCGGAATTTGTCAATGCCGTTCATTGTTGTGAGTTGGCCATGCAATTTTATCAGCAGGCCAAAGATCCATTAGGTCGGTTAGGTGCATTGGTATTCAAGGCGTGGGTGCAGTATAACAAGGGAGATGTTTTGGATGGAATTGATAATGCCGAAATGGCTTTACAGTTGCTCAAAGAAAGGGGATCTGAATGGTCGGAAAGTCCCCGTTATCAAAAGATCTTGGGAAATGTGTACAGCGATTTAGGGACATATTATAAGCGAGTGGGTGAAAGCGACAAGTCCATTGCAAACACAGAAATGTCATTGGAGATACGGGAAAAACTCGGAGACTTAAATGATTTGGCAGAGATAAAGATGAATCTTGGAAGAATTTTTCATGATTTGAAAAATTATGAAAATGCCTTAATCAGTTATAATGAAAGTTTAGAACTAATTTCTGGTTCAGATAATTTTACAGCCAAATCTGTAATCTATAACAACAGAGGGCAACTGTATTACGATCTTAAGAAATGGGAACTAGCGGAATCTGACTTTAACAACAGCCTGGAAATTAAAACGAGATTAAACGATTTCAAGGGAAGGGCTACAATTTTGAGAAAGCTGGCTGAAATGTACTTTGATATGGGCAAGTGGGATAAGGCTGAGGATAATTTCAAGCAGTCTGAAGCTCAATTCAGGAGTATTCAGTACAAATTGGGTTTGGCGCACGCGCTTATCGGAGAGGCGAAATTGTTTCTGACCAAAGGTGAATCTCTAATGGCGTTTAATCTTGCATCGGAGGCATATCATCTGAGCAAGGCCAGTAATTCGATTAAGGTCCTTCTCAAATGCGCTGAATTTATTCAACCACTGTACAAACAAAGGGGTATGTTGTCGGAAGCTTTGATGGCTGCTGAGGATGTTCAAAAAGCCCAGCAACAAATCAAAGAGGAGGAAGCAAAAGAGATTATTCTCAAGCAAGCTTATCAAGAGAAACAAGCTGCATCAAAACGTTATATCTATTTCTTGATTGTCGGAGCCGTGGTGCTATTGATCATTTTGTTACTTGTCTTTCGGGCCTATCGACTCAAAAGGAGTGCCTCTGCATTGATGGAGCGTGAAAAATTGCATGTGGAGGAAAAAAATAGAAATATTGTAGATTCCATTCAATACGCCCAACAATTACAGCAGGCCATTTTACCTCCTATTGAGAACATCACAAATGCTTTCAAAGAGTCATTTCTGATTTATAAACCTAAGGACATAGTGGCTGGAGATTTTTATTGGCTGATGGAAGATGATGATTACAAGCTCTGGGCCGTTGCCGATTGCACAGGCCACGGTGTGCCAGGAGCCATGGTGAGCGTGGTTTGCTCAAACGCACTCAACCGCGCCACAAAAGAAAAGGGTTTGAGAGTGCCTGGTGCTATATTAGACGAAGTAAGAACTTTGGTGATCGATACTTTTAAGGAGAGTCAACGTGAGGTGAAGGATGGGATGGATATTGCCTTGTGTGTTTATCATAAAGCAACAGGCACGTATCAATTTGCCGGAGCGAATCGTCCTTTATGGTGTGTCAAGAAAAGTGGTGAATTATTGGAAATAAAAGGAAATAAACAGACCATTGGATTTCAACATCAAATGGAGCCTTTTTCTACTATACCGATCCCCGCTCTTCAAGGCGACAGTATCTATTTGATGACCGATGGTTTTGTCGATCAATTTGGTGGCCCCAGTGCAAAGAAATACATGGCCTCAAGATTAAAATTGAAACTAAGCGAAATCTCCTCCCAACCCTTTGACCTACAAAAAATGAATTTGGAATGGGAGTTCAATCAATGGCGAGGAGATCAAGAACAAATAGATGATATCTGCATTCTGGCAATAAAATGCTTTTAAATTTTGCGAATAAATGAAAAGCATTATATTTGCACCCGCTTTGGTACCATAGCTCAGTTGGTAGAGCAAAGGACTGAAAATCCTTGTGTCGTTGGTTCGATTCCAACTGGTACCACGAAAAAAAGAGGACGTTAGGTCCTCTTTTTCGTTTTGAAAACTTTGCTTTTATTCAAAATTGTTGAGCAACTCTTCAACTGAATTGTAGAAAGTAATGAGCTGATAGTCTGGACTTTTAAGGCCTTTTACAAGGTGTCCAGTCAAGTGAAAATGGCACTCTGTATCAGTGAAAAATTTGCTGATTTTTTTCAAATAATCATTCATGAAGATGGGGAGTGGATTGGTGGTGAAGATGGAGATGTAATCCACATTTCCCAATCTTTGGTGTACTTGCACCAAATCCTCGCAGGGGACGCTCTGACCGAGAAGAATACATTTGTATCCTCTTTTCTTGAGCACATATTGCATCATGATGAGCGACAACTCATGTATTTCTAATTCCGGTAAGTAGAGTACTAAGGTTCGTTTATCTTCAGGATTGGGGTTTCCCAAAGTTTCCACATGATGAAAAAGTTTTTGTCTGATCAAGCAAGAAATAAAGTGCTCTTGAGCTGGACAAATGGCATCGGCTTGCCACATAACGCCTATTTCCTGTAAAAAAGGAATGAGAATTTTGGTGAAGGTTTCTGATAATCCACGATCCGCAATTTGTTGATCGATGATTTTGGAAAACATGCTCTCGTCATAATTCAACATGGCTATTTTTAGCACATGCAAAGAATGACTTTCTTGCTGCTCTTTATTCGTATGCATATCCAAAATGCTCATTCGCACTTCCTCTTCTGAAAGTTTGGAAACATTGGAAATTTTCATCCCGGCATTGATCAACAACGAGATATTGAGCAATCGTTTTAAGTCTTGATCAGTGTAACGTCGGATGTTGGTTTCAGTGCGTTCCGGAGTTAAAAGCCCGTATCGCTGCTCCCAAATCCTGATAGTATGAGCTTTGATGCCGGTGAAGCTCTCTAACTCTTTAATGGTGAATATTTGTTCTCGCACGATTCTCGCTTTTCTTCCATAAACCATTGTGGTGCGCAATTGTTCATTGTTCTTTCAATTTTCAAAATTATCGGGCTAATTTGTGCAATGGATATTCGAACACTTGTAAATTGCGCCATGATGAAACAGGTTGTATTATTTGAAGACTCTTGGGTAAGAAAATTCTATCCCATTGCCATGACGCGTCACGTAGCGCAAATCAGATGGGGGATTCTCACCATTCAAGAAAAGTGGGAGAAACTTGGTTTTGAAGTGAGTTTGAAGTCGGACCGACCACATTTTCATAATGCGGATGAGCAGTCCACTTTTCATTGTAATGCTCGCTGGTGTCCGAGTTCCTCAACGCTGGTGCATTTAGAAACATTAGCGGTGGGAGAAGGTTGGAAGTTAGACGGAATCGTTGTGGCTTGTAGATCAAATCAAAGTGATTGGTCAGATGTCCACTGGAGTGAGTTACCGGAGTCTTTCATGGGTGTTGCTTTGCAGCACCTGAGCGATTTATTTACTGGTGCAAAGGAACAGCTATTGGCGGATGAAAAATATTTTACCCATCAATTGCCTAAGGGAGAAGCTAACCAGATAATAGGTAGCACGGACGCCTTGAAAATAGCCCCTACAGCAAAGGTATATGGTTGTTTTTTAAATACCTCAGAAGGTCCCATTATCATCGATGAAGGCGCTGAAGTGATGGAAGGAAGTATGATTCGTGGTCCGTTTTACTTAGGAAAAGGTGCTACACTCAAGATGGGTACAAAGATTTATGGGCCCACCGTGATTGGAGATCATTGCAAAGTAGGAGGGGAAGTTTCAAATTCAGTTTTCTTGGGCTATTCCAACAAGGCGCATGACGGTTTCATTGGCAATGCTATCATCGGTGAGTGGTGTAATTTGGGGGCCGACACCAATTGCTCTAATCTCAAGAACAACTATTCTGAAGTGAAGCAATATTCTTATTTGCATGAAAAGGAAGTTGGAACAGGATTAACTTTTTGTGGATTGGTAATGGGGGATCACAGCAAGTGCGGCATCAATACCATGTTCAATACAGGAACCGTTGTTGGCGTAGGAGCCAATGTTTTTGGCGGTGGATTTTTACCCAAGCACATCCCTTCATTTTATTGGGGAGATGCCCAGCATGGTGAGACTTATGATTTAAAGAAATGTTTGGATACCATCGCCATTGTGAAATCACGCAGAAAATTGGAATTGTCAGAGAATGAAAGACAATTGCTGACAGACCTGCACGCCAATTATGCCTATCATTGAGAATGTGGGACACAAAGTCATTCAATGGCAAATGGCATTGGTATTGAAAATAAATAGAAAAGAGCAGTAAGTATGATAGAAGAAGGATTGTATCAATTATTCCCTGAAGAAGTATCGGATCATGAATTTATTCCCCTGATTTCCGCAGAAGATGAAGACGCGATGGACAAAGAGGAGACGCCAGAGGTGCTTCCAATTTTGCCTTTGCGCAACACCGTCCTTTTTCCAGGGGTGGTTATACCCATCACAGTGGGAAGAGACAAGAGCATTCGATTGATCCAAGAGGCCAACAAAGGGAATAAGATCATCGGGGTAGTGGCGCAGCGCAACCCAGATTTGGATGAGCCCTCATTTGAAGACCTCTACATGATCGGTACCCAGGCTTCTATCATTCGCATGCTGAAAATGCCGGATGGTAACACCACAGTGATTTTGCAAGGAAAGAAGCGTTTCTTTATCAAGGGCATGGTGGCTACCGAGCCTTATTTCAAAGCTCAAGTGGAAGAGTATCCCGAACTCAATCGAGATGATTCCAACAAGGAGCAACAAGCATTGTTTGAATCTATCAAGGATCAAGCTTTGCGTGTGATTCAGATTTCGCCAGAAATACCGAGCGAAGCAAGTGTGGCTATTAAAAATATCAATGGATTGAGTTTCCTTACCAATTTCATCTCTTCCAATATGAAAGCCAATGTGGAGCAAAAGCAAACCATGCTAGAGGTGGCAGATCTATTGGAGCGAGCGCGAATGGTGTACGAGCATTTGGCCAAGGAAATTCAAATGTTGGAAATGAAAAATGAGATCCACAAAAAGGTTCATACTGATATTTCTAAACAGCAAAGAGAATATTTCTTACAGCAGCAAATCAAGCAAATTCAAGAGGAATTGGGCGCCAATCCCATCAAAGAAGAGATAGAAGAGAAACGGGCAAGGGCAGCTACCAAGCAATGGTCGGAAACGGTGGCCAAAGTATTTTACAAGGAGTTAGGGAAATTGGAGCGGATGAATCCTCAAGCAGGGGAGTTCAGTGTTCAGGCCAATTATATCGATTTGCTTTTGGATCTGCCTTGGGAGGAGTACTCAGATGACAATTTTGATTTACACCATGCCAAAGAGATTCTGGATAGAGATCATTTTGGAATGGAAAAGGTGAAAGAGCGGATCATTGAACATTTGGCCGTTCTCAAAATAAAGGGTGATATGAAGTCTCCTATTATTTGTTTATACGGCCCGCCTGGAGTAGGTAAAACGTCGTTGGGTAAATCCATCGCTGAAGCCCTCGGCAGAAAGTATGTGCGAATGGCCCTCGGAGGATTGCATGACGAGGCTGAGATCCGGGGACATCGTAAAACCTACATTGGGGCCATGCCGGGCAGAATTTTACAGAGTTTGAAGAAATCGGGTACGGGAAATCCGCTGTTTGTTTTGGATGAAATTGATAAAATTGGTCAAGGGGTGCATGGAGATCCAAGCAGCGCTTTATTGGAGGTGCTGGACCCAGAACAGAATCACGCATTTTATGATAACTACGTGGAGTTGGATTATGATCTTTCCAAAGTGATGTTCATTGCCACCTGCAACAGTTTAAATACCATCCAACCTGCCCTCAGAGATCGTTTGGAGATCATCGAGGTCAGCGGATATACCGTGGAGGAGAAATTGGAAATTGCCAAGCGCCATTTGTTGCCGAAGCAATTAAAAGAAAATGGGTTAACGGAGAGCAAGATTCAATTTACGGATGAGGTGCTTACGATGTTGGTGGAAGAATACACCAATGAAAGTGGAGTTCGCTCTTTAGAAAAACGTATCGGTAAATTGATTCGCAATCGTGCTAAACAAATAGCTTTAGAAGAAAAATACAGCAAGGTGTTGAAGAGGGAAGAAGTATTGACGGTATTAGGACCTAGTTATGAGAAGGATCGCTATACGGATAATGATGTGCCGGGTGTCGTCACCGGATTGGCGTGGACTCCAACAGGGGGAGACATCCTGTTTATCGAGACCAGTTTGACCAAGGGCAAAGGAAAGTTGACGCTTACCGGAAACTTGGGCGATGTGATGAAAGAGTCGGCCGTGATAGCGCTGGAATACCTAAAAGCCCACGCTTTTTTGTTGAGCATGGAAGCCCAAGATTTTGATGAGCACAATGTGCATCTGCACGTACCGCAAGGGGCCATTCCAAAAGATGGTCCTTCCGCTGGTATCACTATGCTGACGGCTTTGGCCTCTGCTTTCACCCAAAGAAAGGTGAAAAAATATCTGGCCATGACAGGAGAAATTACTTTGCGTGGAAAGGTATTGCCTGTGGGTGGAATAAAAGAGAAGATTTTGGCAGCCAAGAGGGCGGGTATCAAAGAGATCATCTTGTGTAAACGCAACGAAAAGGATATTCAAGAGATCAATGAGCGCTATTTGAAAGGTCTTAAATTTTATTTTGTAGAGGAAATGAATGAAGTGTTGGAAATCGCATTGCTAAAAGAAAAGGTGAGCCGTTGGAAATAATTGAATGTGATTTTCGTTGTTAGCGAGAAAATGAAAAAAAGAGCTTACATACTTTTATTTCTTAGTTGTATTTTATTACAAAAAATGCATTGGTCGCAATCTCAGGCAGGTGCACAAAGCTTTTCTATCATGTCTTTGCCTTTCAGCGCCCAAGCTACCAGTATGGGAGGCAGCTCCATGGCGATGATGAATGGGGAAATGGCCAATGCATTGGAGAATCCAGCTTTGTTAGATTCGAGTGATCGTAGGAAGGCTTCTTTGCATTTTATGCGATACTTGGCCAAGTCCAATGGATTGCAGGCCATGTATGTGGATCATTTGGACTCGTCAAAAATTACTTATGGCTTAGCTTTAAAGTCACTGGGTTACGGTGAAATCAGTCGATATGATGTAGCCGGCAATGAACAAGGTACTTTCAGGGCGAACGACTTTTTATTGCAAGCGGTGGCCAACAAGAGATTGGATTCTGTGCTAACGTTAGGAGTTTCCTATAAATTGGCCTACTCGCAATATGATGCCCAACGCATGGCCGCAATGGGAGTGGATTTTGCCGGAATGTATCACCTACCCAAAAGCAATTGGACATTGAGCGGGTTGGTGAAGAATGTGGGTTTTCCAATAAAAGAAAAAGGAGTAAGAGCAGCTTCGCTTCCATTCGACGCGCAATTGGGTTTTTCGAAAAGACCAAAGAATGCACCATTCACTTATTCTATCGTTTATCGATCCATACATCGCTGGGATTTGACCGATGCGTACGCAACCGATGGGACCTCTATTGATCCTATCACTGGAGAGGAAGTAGGAAGAAAGAAATGGAAATGGGGTGATCAATTGATGCGTCATTTATTGTGGGGAGTAGATTTTAAGTTGGGAAGCGCATTGCATTTTTATTTAGGATACAATTACGGAAGAAGAGTGGAGTTAAGGACCACTAGCCCCGGATTGACGGGAATATCTTGGGGAGGCTCACTGCTCATGAAGCGATGGCAATTCTCCTACGGGGGTGCGCGGTGGCACACGGCAAGTACCATTCATACGGTGGGTATTGCTTTTTTGCCTTTTTCTAAGTTGTAACTCCCTTATTTTTGCCACATGATACTGCCAATTGTAGGGTATGGTGATCCCGTATTAAAAAAGAAAGCGACAGAAATAGAACAAGATTTTCCTAAGCTCAAGGAGCTCGTTGAAAATATGTTTGAGACCATGCACAAAGCCAATGGAGTGGGTTTAGCAGCCCCTCAAATAGGCAAGTCGATTCGATTGTTTGTGGTGGATTTAACGCCTTATGGAGAAGGGGAAGATGCGGATGAGGATTGCAAGGATTTCAAAAGGGTATTTATCAATCCGATTATTTATGAGGAAAGTGGGGAGGAGTGGGGAATGGAAGAAGGTTGTTTAAGCTTGCCCCATTTGCGAATGGAGGTATTCAGAAAACCAGTCGTGAAGATTGAGTACTACGATGAGCATTGGGATTTATATGAAGAGGAATTGGATGGATTTCCAGCAAGGGTGGTGCAGCATGAGTATGATCATCTGGAAGGAATTTTAATTCCAGATCGCATCAGTGCAATGAAGCGTACGTTACTCAAAGGGAAATTAAACAATATTGCCAAAGGAAATGTCAGTGTCAATTATAAAATGCGTTTTGCCAATGCGCTATAAGTCATCATTCCTCATCATTTTTTCGGTCCTATTATTCAGTTGTGAAACTTCCCATCGGGACGGTAGAAACAAGGAGCAGCGTGAGAAGATGGAGTTGATTCAAAAGGAATTGTCCGGTGTTTTATCAACCAAAGAGCAAGTGGATGTAAAAGCAGCCGATGTTCTGATTGAGAAAATCGCGCAATATTCAAATGCCTATCGAGAAGATTCTATGTCGGCTGTTTTTCTTTTAGATGGTGCTCAGTTGTGCGCCAGCATGGGGAAATATCAAAAGGCCATTCAATGGCTAATGAATTATACGGAGCATCCAAAAGCGGCGAAGTTGGACTATGCCACTTTTTTGGTGGGTTATGAATATGATGCCCATTTAAAACAACCCATGAGTGCTGAAAAGTACTACCGTGCGGTGATTGAGAAATATCCAAACTCAGAATGGGCTAAAACTGCCAATCAGAGTTTGCAGTGGTTAGGTTTATCGGATGATGAAATATTCAAAAAGCTTGAAGAAATCAATACATCCGAGTAAATTTTAAATTCCGCTAAATCAGATTCGTTTGAAATTGAATTTTCAGTGAATTCAGGAAATAGAAGATCAAGAGAAATATGTGGACCCGGCGGGGGTCGAACCCGCGTCCAAACAGGGAATGACTGAGGTTTCTACATGCTTATTCTTTTATTGATTGTCGGGAAGTACACGGCAAAAGACAGCCTTGACATTTCCTTATCGAATGTTTTTTAGCTTTGGTCTATTCGCATCAACCGCGGCGATTTCCCTTTAACGAAGCCTCTATGCTCATAGCCGGGAACGAGGCTATCAGCGAGACTTGCTTGTCTTGCCATCCATGGCAAGATTAGGCGTAATCACGTACCGTGATTAGGCTGCAAGCGCGTAAGAAGTGTTGTCATTTCTGACTGATGATTTCAGATTAAAGAGCGACACCATCAAATGCTCTGCATGCTTGCTCCGACTTTCTTCCTGCTGTCAAATCCAAAATCGGGCCCATAAATCAAAGAACTTTTTACAAAATTACACCTTTTGTGAGAATAGTTACAAGAAATAAACTGGCCTTTGTCTCAAATTTGCACAAAACAATTTATTATGAGTATCAAAGAATTACTTAAAGACCCCAAAGTGAAAATCATCGACGTTCGCTCTTCGATGGAGTTTCAAGGTGGACATGTCGTGGGATCTATCAATATTCCATTGAATGAAGTCCCACAAAAAGTAAGTGAAATAAAGGCTATGGAAGGGCCATTGGTATTGTGTTGCGCTGCCGGAGCTCGAAGTGGCCAGGCCATTTATTTTTTGCAGGAGCAAGGAGTACAAGATTTGCACAACGGCGGTGGTTGGATGGATGTTCAATGGGCGCAAAACAGTGAGTCATGATTGGGTGGATAAAAAAAATGTTGGGCGGTGAGAGACCTGATTTCAAAGCTTTGGTATCTGCCGGAGCCATAATGATTGATGTGAGAACATCCGGTGAGTTCAGCAGTGGGCATGCGAAAGGTTCGGTGAATATTCCTTTGGATACTATTCAAAGTGTCGGAAAGAAATATAAGAAGTCAGATGTGTTGATTGTATGTTGTCGCAGTGGAATGCGCTCGGGAAATGCAAAATCTCAATTAATGAAGATGGGATATACTCAAGTATACAATGCTGGACCTTGGCAAAACTTGCAGGGGGTAGAATAATAGAACATGGGAAATTTTAAAGAGTTGATTCACTCCTCCAAACCTGTTTTGGTGGATTTCTTTGCTACTTGGTGTGGTCCATGCCAATACCAGGGTCCTATCTTGGATGAAGTAGCCTCTGCCATCGGAGAGGGAGCTAAAATTATCAAGGTGGATGTCGATAAGAATCCGGCTGCGGCGCAAGCTTATGGGGTGAGGGGGGTTCCCACTTTAATCATTTTTAAAGAAGGGGAAGTGAAATGGAAGCATGCAGGTGTCAAGCAAAAGGATGAGTTGGTGGCTTTACTGAAGCAATATCAAGATTGAATTTGACGATTCTCCCAGACTCGATTTACAAGATCAATTAAATCGGCCAGTTCTTGATCATCTTGCAATTTCGCCGCTTTGTCTTGAATTTTATTCAAAGCATCATTCGCTTCATTGAAATCAAGCAGATTCATTCCGTTTTGCACGCTTTCTGCTAAAGGACGAATACTAGGAAGTTCATGTTTTTGGGTAGCCAACTTTAATTCCAATAGCTGCTCTTCAACATGTTTTAAAACGCGAATTAAAAAATCATCAGCATCCTGCAATGGATGTTTGAGTTTGTCATCGATAAATGACAAGGGAAGTATTCCTTTTGTTTTAATAGGTTTCATTTGATGATGTGAAGATAAACATCAAATGGTATTTTTCAAAGTCGCTTAAACATTTTCAAAGGCTTTTATTGAAAAGCTGTATTTTTAACGAGTGAAGAAATGGGAAAAAAAGTGGTGGGTTCATCCTCTTTGGGCTTTTTTTTGGGCCTTGGCTTTTTTTCTGTACCAATGGAAAGGCCTGAATCGTTTTAGTTTGAATGGGGATGAACCATTCTCTGTATTTACCGCCCTTGGGAGTATTGATCACATTTGGATTTTGTTGAGTGAGGGCAATAATCCTCCTTTGTATGAGACTTTACTTCACTTTTGGATGAAGATTTTTGGAAGTTCGGAACGTGCGGTCAGAAGTTTATCCCTGTTAGCGGCAAGTTTCAGTTTGGCCTTGGTATTTGATACAGTAAGAAGGAAAAATTGGGTTTGGGCCCATTTATCAGTGCTGTTATTATTTTTCTCCAATTATTTTCAGTTTCATGCCATAGAAGCTCGTGGATATGCCCTGATGATTATGTTGTGTATGATTACAACAAGATGGTTGTATCGCTCGATAATGGATCATCAGAAGATTCCCCTTGTAGGCTATTCTTTTTTCTCTTTACTCTTGTTGTACACCCATTTTTTTGGATGGTGGATACTGCTTACGCATTTGGTTTTGTTGTTGTCCTCGTCAAAGGCGCAACCTATAGCATGGCGACGTGTGGGTTGGATCAGTTTGATTATTCTTGCGGGATATCTTCCTTACGGGATCATTTTTTTTGAACGATTAAAGGCCAGTGCAATTGGCACTTGGGTGAATCCCGTCACCAACATGGGTTCTTTGCATGATTTTATTTATTGGTGTGCCAATCAATTGACCACTCTATACTTTATACTTATCATTGTGTTAGCCGCATCAGTTGAGTTGGCATTGCAACGATCCAATACCGATAGAATTTACTACTGGCCCATAAGAATGGGTATTATTTTTTTTACCTTTTTTGCCACTTCTATTTATTTATCGATGCCCTATTTCTGGGAGTTTACCTCAGATTGGTTTTGGTTTTATTTTTATTCCATTGTTATTGGCTTATCGCTTGTTTATGTGTTTTTGATTTCCTCAAGATTCAAGCTACATGAGAAATGGATATTGGGAATGTGGAGCATTCCACTCTTTCTGATATTTTTAATCTCTACTAAAATCCCGATGTACTTGGATCGATATGTTGCTTTTTGCATGCCTTTTTTTTATATCACGGTGGCAGGTATTTTGGTTGTTTTTTGGAGGAAGAAGATGGGATTGATGAGTCTTTTAGTGTTGAGTTTTTTTTGGTTAAGTTCCCATCAAGTGATGCCAGAAAAAAGGGCTGTTAAGCGCATGGTGGAAGATGTAAAGGAGGCGTCAAAAGAGTATCATTCAGCCATTGTGATATGTCCTTATTATTTTGATTTGAATTTTTTGTATTATTGGAATCGAGAGGAGTTTGAGAGTTGGGGGAAATTGAATTATTCAGAAGCTCAAGTAAAAGAAGTTTTGCAAAGGGATGGCGTATTTGCCATTCAAGATAGTGCTGAGTTGAAATCAAAGATGAATAATTTGGAATATGGGCATTGTTTGTATTTGAATACATCGGCGGATTTTGCCTTTCCGGGCAATGGCGTTTCTGAATATTTGAATCACCAATTCCAATCCGTTTCAAAAAAAGAGTTTCCTGAAAATTTTTGGGTAACCTCCTATACTCGTTAACCAATGCGTTTGATTACATTCTCTTCAATTCTTTGGAACAAAATTTCAGGGCGGTAAGTGCGCCACTCCATTTCTTGAAGATTACCGCCACATAGAAAGTAATGATCGATATTGGCTTGATTCATATCCTGCAAAACATGATCTCTGAAATTAATGAGGGCAATCCATCCATCTTCTGCATGGACATCTTCAAACCATTCCTCATAATAGCAGTCATCTGAGGGATGGAAGTTCAAGATGTTTTCCCCGATTAAAATAAATTTTGTGACTCCCTCCTGAATCATGCTATCGGCAATTTCTCGTTTCAAATTCATGATGTCATTGTAAAGAAGATCATTCCATTCCCCGATCATTTCGATAAATGCATAGCCCTCATCATAATCCACAAAGAGAATTTTAATGAATAAGGTTTGACTATCCATGTAATCCCATTGGGGGTGAATGAGATGGTTATAGATTTGATGAGTAAATTCAAATTCCGAATATTCTCGCTCGAAGAATATGGATTTAGGATCCTCACTGGCGATATAGAAATCTCGCCATCCGTAATAGGGTTCTAAATCATGCATTTTGTGCCAAATATGCGTCAATCGCTTTTCTCACGCTTCCGTATTTCAGAAGCCAATTTTGAGCGTCTTCCGCGGACAGTCCCGTTTGTTCACTTACCATTTTGGTCCCACGGTTCACCAATTTTTCATTGGTCAATTGCATGTCCACCATTTTATTTCCTTTTACTCTGCCCAAGCCCACCATCACGGCGGTTGATATCATATTGAGTACAAGCTTTTGAGCGGTGCCCGATTTCATTCTCGTGCTTCCAGTAATCACCTCGGGGCCTACTATGGGAACAATGGCAAATTCCGCGATTTGAGTCACGGGACTATTTTCGTTACAGGTAATACAAGCAGTGAGCATTCCATTTCTTTTCGCTTCTTCCAAAGCTCCAATTACGTATGGTGTTCTTCCACTTGCAGCAACGCCAACGAGGGTATCAAGTTCGTTAGGTTGAAATTCAGATAAATCTGTCCATCCTTGACGAAGGTCATCTTCAGCTCCTTCCACGGGATATCGGATGGCTTGATCCCCACCCGCAATGATACCGATGACCATGTCGTGCGGAATACCATAAGTAGGGGGACATTCAGAAGCGTCCACGATTCCTAATCGACCGCTAGTGCCAGCTCCCATGTAAAATAGACGGCCGCCCTCTTTCATTTTAGGAATAATTTGCTCCACCAATTCCGATATGATGGGGATCTGCTGAGCCACAGCGATGGCCACTTTTTGATCTTCTTGGTTAATGAATCCCAGAAGAGTAGCGGCATCTACTGTTTCGAGGTGATCATAAAGGCTATTGGATTCTGTGGTGTTCTTCATTTACAAGACAAAGTTAGTTTTTTAATTCAAAACAATTGGAAAATATTGGTGGCTTGTTTTATTTTAGAAAAAAATTTATGATGAGAAACTCGCTGCTAATCCTGTTCATTTTCCTTGTTTGCAACTCTATCAAGGCTCAGTCCGATTCCATTGCTCCTACAAGGTTGGAGCGTGCTATGATTCCGGCAAAATTGTCGTCGGCTCGACGGATGTCGGACGAAAATAATGTGCGAGGAGCTTTGACGGAATTCAGAAAAGTATTGGATGTTGATTCAACCAATTATACTGCTTTGTATGCTACCGCTGATTGTTATTATCGGTTGAAGAAGTATAAGGTGGCTTTGGATTATTTGAAAAAGGCCGTGGCCACTCAGGATGAAATACCCGTGGATTCTTATTTGTTCTTCGGAAAATGCCATCATCGTATGGCAGAGCTTGATAAGGCAGTGGAGTTTTATGAGAAGTATTTACCTGTTGTGAAATCTGATCCGCAGGAATATGATGCCACGCGAAGATTCATCAATGAATGTAAGTTTGCAAAGATCATGATGCAAAATAAAGTGCCTGTGAGCATCTCCAACTTGGGTAAAGAGGTGAATTCACGATATGAAGAATATGCTCCAAGCATTACAGCGGATGGCCAGTATCTTTATTTTACTTCGAGAAGAAATAACACAACGGGAGAGCAGATAGATCGAAAAGGCGATTTTAAATTTTTTGAAGATATTTATTTTAGTGTGAAAAATTCCTCAGGTGATTGGTCTGAGGCTGAAAAGGTAGAGGGTATGGTCAATACGGAAACGCATGACGGAATTTTAAGTATTTTACCCAATGGAAAGGCGATGTACATTTATAAGAATGATGGGAAGAATGCTGGTGATATTTGGCTTTCTACTCGGGACGAAGGTACAGGCAAATTTGGTGTGCCTGTTTCATTGAATCATCCGATCAACACAGCCTATTTTGAGGGATCGACCAGCGTCACTGAGGATGGTAAGTTTATTTATTTCGTTAGTGAAAGAGAAAAGGGATTGGGAAGAGGCGATATATACGTTTCTGAGAACAATAACGGCGTTTGGTCAGCTCCAAAAAACCTCGGAAATATTATCAATACGGAAGGCGATGAGAAATTTGTTTTTGTTCATCCAAGCGGGAAATCTCTTTATTTTGCCTCCAATGGTCATTTATCATTAGGGGGCTATGATATTTTTAAATCGGAATGGGTAGATGGAATGTGGACACCTCCTATCAATTTAGGATATCCCATCAATACGGTTAATGAGGAGTCAACTCTTTCAATTACTCGGGATAATCATTTCATGTATTTGGCAGCGGAATTTGATAATTCTCTAGGGGAAAGAGATTTGTATGTGGTCGATATATCCCAGTATCCCTTGATCGCAGATGCCAATGCACAGCGGCAGTACATGAAAGTTTTTGGTAAGGTGCAAACGAAGAGAGGAAAGCCTGTAGCAGATTGGGAAGTGTATTGGATCGAAGAGAATGGTTTGGAAATAGGTAAGGCCAATACCGATAAAAAAGGAATAGCTACTAACCTCATTCAGGTCGACAAAAAATACCGAATCGAGATCAGAGACGGTAGCGAGGTGATTCAGTCAGATTGGCTGTTTATCTCCTCTGATAAGTCCAAAAGCGATGCGGAACGAACTTTTGTGATTACTATTCCATAGGGAATAAAGGTCCGCACGACCAATGATGGTCTTCAATTTTGGGCACCATAAATTGTTTGGATGGGTGCGTGCCTTTAATGGTTCTTTGGTACTTTCCACCGGGAAGTGAAGGATGGTAAACAGTGATCAAGAATTGACTATCCACTTTTGGTAGTATTGACCGATCTTTCCATACTATGTGACTTCCAGTTGGGATGTTTTTTTGTAAAGTCCATTGTTTTATAACGGCTTCTTTTTCCAAGTATTGAATGGTGATCGTAGCATCTTCGAGAAGAGGGTTATCATTGATCAAGTATAGATTGATTTTTTCCTTGGTTATTTCGATGGAAGCGAGAAATGGGGCATAGGCAAAAGCGAGTTGTTCCATCAATGGTTTGGGATGGAAACGGTAATCTACGGCACTCCATGAATAGGCAGGCCAGACATCATTAAGCTGCCAAAATAAAGTGCCTCCGCATTGATCGCTATGTCTTCTTTGTGCCTCAATGCCCATCGTAATCCCCTCTGCTTGGACATATTGGGTGAGCAGACCATAGTCCTTGCTGATCAATCCCTCACCGGTTGGGTGCCAGTATTTCATGTATTGGTGCATCAATTGAAAACCTCGGTTGTGTTTTTGATGAACGAGCTTTCCAGGATCTTTTTCGTTACATGGTGAAGAGTCGCACATATCTTGAAGCACCTCTTCGGATGGATAACTTTGCATTCCGAATTCACTCATAAATCGTGGGATTTTGGTTTCCAGTACGTCAAATGGTTCTGCGTCATGCCACACTCCCCAATAGTGACAATCTCCCTCCTTTAGGCTTCGGGCATCTCCTCTTCCCCATTGGGGTGAGCTTGGCCAATATGCGGTGGTGCTGAATTTTTCGGTTGTGTTTTTTAACAACTTTAAAAAGACATCGTTGTAAGCTTTTTGAATAGTGTTTTTATTTTTTTCAGACAAGCCCATTTGCCATCCCCATTTTTCCCATCCTTCACTATTCTCATTATTGCCGCACCACAGGGCCATGCATGGATGATGACTTAATCGTTTTACTTGTTGTTCAGCTTCTTGCTGCACGGAGGCCAGAAAAGCTTCGTCTCCGGGATACATGGAACAAGCAAACATGAAATCTTGCCAAACGAGAATGCCATTTTGATCGCATAAGTCGTAAAAAATGTCGGGTTCGTAAATACCACCTCCCCAAACACGAAGCATGTTGATATTGGCTTCTTTACATTGATGGATGAGTAAGCGGTAGTCCTCTGTAGTGGCTTGTTCATGAAAGAATCGGATAGGAATATAGTTGGCTCCTTTCATGAATACTTTTTCACCATTGATTTTGAAGAAAAAGGATTTGCCCCATTGGTCTTTTTCTTGGATGAGCTCAACAGTGCGATAGCCGGTGGTAATTGTTTTTCTATCCACTAGATTTTCTGAATCACTCCAAATTTCAAATTCAAGGGAAATGAGGTTGGGATTCCCTTTGCCGTTGGGGTACCATTTCGGAATATCTTTTATTTCAAATGGAATTTGTAATTGTTGACGAGTGCTGTCAATGACCCATTCTTTAATCAAATTGCCTTGCGCATCTTTGATTTTAGCAATCAAAGGAACGTGGTGTTCTTGAATAGTAGCGTTCAGTGTGAATTCGTTTTGGTTTACTGTGGGTAATTTTAACCATGTTTCTTTGATCTCTCCGGGTATAGGAAAATGAATGTAGGGTTGTTGTCTTATACCACAACCGGCTAAAGAAGGACCCCAATCCCATCCAAATTCGTATTGAGGTTTTCTGGTCACCGCACGGATACTATCGCCCGGTATTGGGTAGGAAATTAATTTTAGCTTCTCAAGTCCCATTTTATATGGGGAGTGGAGGAGAATACGAAATTGATTTTCACCTAATTGAAGGAATTGACCAATATTCACTTTCCAAGTTGTGAAGGCGTTATCCGTTCTAAAAATCCAACGATCGTTCAACCAAATATCAGCGTAAGTATCTACTTCTGGCAATACCAATGAACACTCATTTCCAGATTCAAGGTGCTGCCATTGTAATTGATTTAATTCGAATTCCGCTCGGTATTCCCAGTCTTGTTTACTCACCCATTGCACTTCCTTTTCTGCCGATCCTAAAAGTGGGTTTTCAATTTTACCATGATGTAGCAAATCAGAAAAGATGTTTCCAGGCACCTTGGCTGGCATTGTATTGGGATCATTGGCGGCAGAAAATGTCCAATCTTGGATTTTAATATCTGGGATGCTTTGGGCTGATAAGTGATGATGACACAGCATAACCAAGAAGGTAAGGAGTGATTTAACGATTGTGTTGCGCATGTTTAGATTGAGGTTGAATTTTCAAAATGGCGAGTTGGATAATTCCTTTCCAATATCCTAAGCCATAACTCAAGTGTAATATGGGAAAAGAGAAAGCAATGTTTAGAAATTTTGTTTTATTCTTCTGAAATCCAAAGAAAAGGCACGCTGCAAGGTATGCAACCGAAGGAATAGCATAGATTTTAATGATGGTTGCAGAAAATCCTAAAATGAAAGCCCATAAGAAAAGATAAAGAACAAAGGCGGCGGGAAATAATTGTCGAACTGTCGTCACCTGACGGTGAAGCAAGTTGACATATACCTTCCAAAAACCGTATTGAAAGTATTGCTTCCAAAGTTTTCGATATGATCCTCTAACAAAATAATCACACTGTATGGAGGGGTTGAATAAAATTCGGAATCCCGCTTTTGTTACTCTGAAATTAAATTCATCGTCCTGATTTCTGATTAATTCCTCATTGAACCATCCAATTTTTTCAAAAACCTCCTTTTTATACATACCAAATGCTACCGTATCCACCCACTTTTTTTCTCCACCTGTTCTGAAGGTAGCGTTTCCAACGCCGAAAGGAGATGACATGGCGAATCCAATATTTTCTGCTGTAGCATTTGCGTATTGGTTGTTGATCATTCCACCTACACAGCTTGCTTCGGGATGTTGTTCAAAGGTTTGAATACATTGTTGAATATAATCTGGAGGTAAGGTGGAGTGGGCTCCGAGAATCATTTTATATTTTGCTTGAGCTTTTTGAAGTCCAATATTTAAACTAATGGGCGTTACTCTTTTAGGGTTTTGAAGAACGTAAACCTGCAAGGGATTTTCGAGAAGTAAATGTTGGATGATATCAGGGGTATGATCGTTACTCTTACCATCTACAACGTAAATGGCAATTTTCCCTTCATAGTTTTGATGGAGGCAAGAGGCAATGCATGTGGCGATGAAATTTTCCTCATTGAAGCAAGGGATGATGATGGCTACATTGGGTTTGAAATCCTCATTATTCATAAGTTCTTGCAAGTTAATGGAAAATTACTTCTTGAGTATTTATTTTTGTTTGCAACACATGACAGAGGCTCACTCAATATTCGATTTCAAGGGTTTGTTCCAATGGTTCAAGCAAGTTGATTTTTCATTAAAATTAATGGGAGTGGGCATGTTGTTGCTTCTGCCTCTGCTAAAATGGATGCCGCTTTTTGTGGTTTTCATCTTTTTGTCGTGGGTGGGTGAGCGTTTGATTAAAAAGCAGAAACTTTCGGTAAGTAAGTTCAATCCAACGCAATACGGAATGATTCTTCTTTTTGTGTTTTATTTATTGGGAATGATTTGGACAGAGAATGTAACAACGGGTTGGAAGAATGTTGAATACAAATTGTCGTTTTTGCTGCTACCCATTTTTTTTATTTTTTTCAATCATAAGATAAATAATCGAAGATGGCTTCAAATTTTCATTTTTGGATTAGTCATTAATTGCTTGTTATTGTTGTTTTTTGCTGCCTTCCGATCGCTGAATAGCGATGCCGCTGATGATGTGAGCAAGTTTTGGAAGGAATCCGATTTTTCTTTTTATATGCATCGAAGTTATCTGTCCGCATATATGTCTATCGGTGCATTGATGATGATTGGGTTGTTTTTAAAGACAAAGGAAATCACATTGTTGATTTTATTTTTTTTATTTACCTTGATCATCGTACTCTCTGCTTCTAAGGCTGGATTAATTGTTTTGTTTTCTGGTAGTTTTGGACTGATCTTGCGTTTTGTGATCGGACATTTTAGTAGCAATAGAGTGAGATGGTTTTCTTTTTTCTTTGTGCTAGCTTTGTCAAGCACAGTTCTTTTAAGTGACATAGTGCGGGTGCGATTCAAGTCAGCATGGAATGCCCTTTTTACTGCAGAGGTCATGAATAATAAAAGCAAAGACAGCACAGAAGCTCGAGTAATGATGTGGTCTGCTTCTTGGGAGTTGATTCAAAGTAACTTTTGGACAGGACTCGGCACGGGGGATGTGGATGATGAATTGCAACGGGTGAATATGGCCAGGAATAATCGAGGAGTAGTGGAACAGAAGTTGAATTCGCACAATGCGTTTCTTACGATGTTTTTACAATTGGGTATTTTTGGTTTTCTTTTCTTCTGTTTCGGACTGCTTTATTTGTTCCGTTATTTTTGGAAGCGGAAAAGCGTTTTTGGAGTGATTGTTTTGTTTGTTTTTGTGATCAATTTTTTCTTTGAATCATTTTTAGAAACAAGGGCAGGGGTTTTTCCTTTTTGTTGGTTAGTACTATCTATCCTCTCCTTTGAAGTTTGTGGACCTAAAAATCATAAACATGAAGATTCAATGGTCTGATTTTACAAAGGATTCGATGAGCAATATTGCGGGTACGGTGTTGGCTCAATGTATTCCAATTCTCATGCAGCCGATATTGAGAAGATTGTATTCTCCAGAAGAGTTTGGATTGGCAGCGGTATATTTTTCTGTTGTCACTGTACTTTGTGTTGCAGTGGGATTGAATTTTCACTCAGCGGTTGTTTTGCCTAAAGCCGAGAGAGAAGGTAAAGCTTTGCTCTTGGGCACCACCATTATCGCTGTGGTGATGAGCTTGATTTTGTGGGTGGTGATTTTTTTGTTTGGAGAAAATTTAGTTGGATTCTTTGGTTTGAGTGAAGAGTTGATTCCTTGGCTGTATCTTTTACCCGTCAGCGCTTTTTTTAATTCCGTTCATCTTGCATTTGGAAATTGGTTAACGAGAGTCAGAGCCTACAAGGCCTCAGCAGTCAATAAAGTGAGCAGAAGGTTTTTTGAGGGAGGTGGGCAATTGAGTTTCGCGATGTTGGCTCAAAGGGGTGGGCTTTTATTGGGGACTTTTTTTGGAGATGGAATCAATGCCCTTACGTATTGGATTCAATTTAGACGGATTTCTGGGGGTTTTGAAGGATTGGGTTGGTCGGAGATAAAGGCGGCATTGAACCGATACGTAGATTTTTTTAGAGTAAGCTTGCTCACGAATTTATTAAGTAAAGTGAGTTATATTATTCCTGTTTTAATCACGGAACGACTTTATGCTTCCGCCATTACTGGTCAGTTGGATTTGGGTAGGCAGCTTTTGGCGTTGCCATTAAGTTTGATTACTGTGGGAATGGCGCAAGTGATGTTGCAACAATTGAGCACCAAAGTAAATCATGCGGAAACCATCGCTCCATTGGTGAGAAAAGTGTTTTTTTTCCTATTGTTGATGTCCTTCACAATAACAGTGGTTATGATGTTGTTGGGTGAGCCTATTTTTGTATTTGTTTTTGGAGAGGAGTGGAGAGTGGGAGGTCAATTGGCTTCATGGTTGGTGATGAGTTATGCACTCCGCTTCGTTGTCGTACCTCTTTCCAATGTGCTTATTGCACTGGAACGATTGCGCTGGAATAGTCTTTGGCAATTTTTTTATTTTTGCTGTATGTTCATGATGTTTTTTGTAGACGGATTGGATGTTTTGACATGGGTGAAAGTGTTGGTTTTTGTGGATGTATTGGCCTATTCTATTTATGGCGTAATTATTTGGAAAGCGATAAGACAGTATGAGGTTAAGTAATCTTCTATCCAAACAAAGAGATTGGCTGTTGGCCTTGATTTTCAACTTGGTGTTGATTCAACTTTTAGTGGGACTTTGTTACACTTCAGGAAGAAGACATGTCTTGTTTTGGCTAACAGTATTCTTTTCTTTTAATATTTCTTTTTTCTTTTGGAATAGTTTACTGAGGAACATTCAATTTTCTAATTGGAAGTATGAATCATTTTTTCGGCAAACGAAATCCATACGTTATTGGATGCTGATCTCCATTGTTGTCGCAGTTGTGGATTTGATTTTTTTTGTTCGTTTTCCCATGTTACGAGCATGGAATATTACCAGTGTCAAAGAGCTCATTGACTTAAGGGCAAACGCTTATTCAGGAGTTCCTACTCTGTGGGTATATGTTGCTGCTCTTAATCTTAAAGCAGTTTTGCCTTTTTGGATCTTTTATTCTTTGCAAAGAAATTGGCGACAATCATTTGTCTTTATCACGGTGTTTTCAGCGGCCTATGCCTTTTTGTTGATGCAGAAAAGTTTTTGTATCGTGGTGTTGATGCCTGTATTAATTTGGACTTTGTTGAATAAAGAGTGGAAGATTTTATTGATTTTGATTGGGTTGGTGGGGGCCTCTGTCATGGTAATCAGTGCCCATCACAATCGCGTTATTCAGCGTGATACCAGCTTCGTTTCTGTTAAAACAGAGGGTGAGAAAACATCCTTGTTGACGGGTTTATTGAATCGAGTTTTTATTATTCCAGGAGAGGTGGCTTCCCTTTGGTTAGACGTGGTACCTGAAAAGGAACCGTATCTATGGGGTCGGGGATATGGATGGATCGCTGCGCTTAGAAATGAGAGTTATGAAAACTACGATTTAAAACTCTATCAATATTGGAAGCCTTCTTATGTGAAACAGGGCATTCAAGGTAGGGTGAACACGGCCAGTTTTATGCGTGAGTACGCAAATTTTGGTTGGCTCGGCATGATAGGAGGGTGCATGATGATTTCATTGGTTTTGAGTTTGATTCAAATTGTTTTTTGGAAGGATTGGAAAGCGAAGCTCGCGTTGATGGGAATGCCAATCTTGTTGTTGAGCTCCAGTAATATTTTGACCATCTTTTTTTCTGGAGGTGCGGCTTTAATGGTAATCCTGTATGTTCTGTTCCATCGCGATTGGATGAAATCGGAGGGTTTTCAATGAAAGGCAAGGTTTGTCATATTACTACAGTACATCCTGCATTGGATATCAGGATTTTTGAAAAGGAATGTATTTCATTGGCCAATAATGGTTGGGAGGTTCATCTGCTGGCTCCTAATACAACGAGCAGAAGGGAAAGAGGGGTTCAAATTCACGGAATCGATTGCTCATCAGAGAACAGGTGGCTCAGAATCATTCATAGATCCAGAGTGATGCTACAAGCGGCCATCGCTATTGATGCGGATGTTTATCATTTTCATGATCCAGAATTTTTATTGCAGGCGAGTAAATTGGTGAGATTAGGAAAGAAAGTCATATACGATGTTCATGAAGATGTTCCCAGGCAAATCATGGGTAAACCTTATCTACCCTCATGGAGCAGAGCGATCATTTCCAGATGTTTTGAGATGTTCGAAAATAAAAGGGCAAAAAGGTTGTCTGCTATCATAACGGCAACAGATACCATTTCAAAACGTTTTGAGGGCATTCATCATCAAGTAACGACCATTTTTAATTATCCGATTTTGAAAGAAATCCAATCCATTCCAGCGTGGAAAGAGAGAGAGCATGCGGTTGTGTATGTTGGTGGTGTAACGGAGATAAGAGGGATCAGGGAGCTTGTACAATCCATGGACTTGCTTCCAGAAAATGTGAAGCTGCATATTGCAGGTGCGATTTCTCCCGCATCGTTTGAAGAGGAATTGATGTCCTTATCAGGGTGGAGAAAAGTGGTGTACCATGGAACCATTGGAAGGTCGGAAATTGCTCAATTACTTACGCACTCTAAAGTGGGTGTAGTAACGCTATATCCTCAGGTCAATTATTTGGATTCTATGCCCATCAAACTTTTTGAATATGCTCTCGCGGGTTTGCCAGTGGTAGCTTCTGATTTTCCTTTTTGGATTCAGTTGGTTTCAGTAAATGGTATTGGTTTGAATGTAAATCCGAAAGATGTCGAAGCCATTGCCAAAGCCCTCGAAAGGCTATTAATCGATGAGGAGTTGGCCATAGAAATGGGCCAAAAAGGAAGGGATATGGTAATGGAGAAGTTGAATTGGTTGGAGGAAGAAAAAAAATTATTGACGGCCTATCAGGAGCTGATTTGAAGATACCATCTGTAAATGCCTAATCCAATGATAGCAGATAAAACGGAGTAGGTTCCAAGTCCCATCCAAATGTTGTCGAATAAAAATCCAATCGAGAATGCCATCAGCTTGGCAATTATATCGAATGAGTTAAAGAGCAATGATAGATGTTGTTTTTGAGCCAATATAGCGGTATAGGAGAAGGGTGATACAATAAATTGAACGACAAACCACAGGGATAAATAGCTGGCCATTTTTCCGGAAAATGCATGCTGTTCTCCCAAGACCAAAGTGAATATTTGGGGACCGAAAAAAAGAAATATCAGTCCCATTGGGATGGCTATTATTGTCAGCGAGCGAAAGCTTTTTTTGATTCTCGAAATGTAGGGTAAGTTTCTCGCAGAAAGTTGGGAACATTTGTTGTATTCAATGACAAAAATAGAGTTGCTGATTAAATTAACGGGCGCTTGTAATATTCTCCAGCATAAGTAAAAAATACCCGGATAGGGCTCACCAAAAAGGATGGTTAAAAAGAAAATAGTTCCGCTCAACTGCAGTGTTTCAATGATAGCCTGTGGGGTAGCAAACAAAACATACTCTTTGTATTCCAGGGATATTTCTTGCCATTGGATTTTATTTTTCCATGACCATAAAGTATAAAAATGCCCTTTTAATAATATAAGTATTCCCACCCATTGTCCTACTAAATATCCAATGATCAATCCGGAAGCTCCCAAGGTCGTATAACCGAGGAAAATAGATGTCAATTGTAAAACGATATTGTTGAAGATGCGATAACTAGCGCTTTGGACGTTTCTTTGTAGCGAAGTGTTAAGAAAAAAAAGGATCTGAGGCGCTGAGGTACTGATGATACCAATGGGCAACAACCCATACATATAGGAAAGATGAAATCCGAGTATTTCACCAAGTGCAAGCAGCAGTTGAATACCCACACTAGCCATGATCAATAAGGTGAGCGAAATAAATGCCGTTTTATATTGAAGCTCTTTGGAAGGTTGACTTGGTATGGCTAGCTCAATTCTAAAGCTCGCCAAAATGGATAATGGAATAACCCAAGAAAGAAATTTTGAAAAGCCGGAAAATTCATCGGGAGAATATACTCTAGCGAGAAAGGGTAACGTCAAATAGGTGATGATTTGTCCAATGGCAGCGGATCCTGTCAAAGAACCGAATTGCGCATTTCTGAAATTTTGCAGACTTAGTTTCGCTTTCTTGAACATGGTCTCACAAAATCTTCTTGTTAATGCTTAAATATGGTTTGATTTCTCCACCAAAACCTCTGAAATAAACTTCAACTTCCGGCAACATACTTCCCTCAAAGTCAAAAACGGGAATTAGTCTTTTTTGACAACTTTCGATAAGCTGTATGACGCATCCAATTCCAGCTCCTCCATGTTTGTTTTCTTCGATATATCCGCTCAGCAGGAGGTAGGCTTTTTTAGCATTGAAGATTGCTGTGGCCCCGGCAATGACCTTACCTTCAAACATGGCCATGCACATCAGGGAATTATCTGCATTACAGAATTCATGTAGAATTTTATGCAGATAAATGGAGTGGTATTTTTTATTTTTCCTATTAAAAGTGGCCGTTACCAGGCGCTCCATCTCTTGTGGGTCATGTTGAATCACCCATTGCACACCGTCTTTCTTGGCTTTATTAAAGTGATTGCGATGGGAGGAAGAAATTTGCGAACTGATATTTTCAAAGGAGGAGGTCAGGTCAATTTGGTAGGTGTATTTAGGTTGAACCTGAAACCCTTGCCAAACAAAGTTTTGAAGATCCACCACGGGAGTGGGAAAGGAAAACTCAATTTTGGAAAGTTTTTGATTTTTGAAAAAATCAATCATCAATTCCATTGCGGATTTCCAACTATTGTTTTGTGAAGCGGTTTTATTGGCAATGTGATTCCATGACCAACAGATATGGGGCGTAAAATGCGGATTTCTAAAGAGCGGAATTCCCCATTTCCTTTCTTGATTGATGGTGAAACAGCCAAGCCAATTGGAGTCATCACGAATGACATACGTACTGCTCGTTTCGGTTTGAATTTGGATCCATTTTGGGTCTGAAAAAATATCACCGTTTTGAGCAGCCCATTCTGCATATTGAGGTGAATGTGGGGCATCTATTTTTTCTATACGTAAGCTCATTTTAATGTTGTAAAATTTCTTCGTACAAATGCTTTAGTATTACCTCTTCTTTTTCCCAATTCAAATCCATCTTGGCTTTTTCAAGATGGATTTTCATGGAATGAAAATCCATCTGAAGCATTTCATCCATCGCCTGGTTAATTCCTTGATCGGAGTAGTCATCAATCACATGACCGATTTGATACGATTGAATCAAATGGCTGCAATCCTCAAGGTTATTGGTCATAATCGGTAATAACGCTTGAATGTATTCAAATATTTTGTTAGGCAGGCAATAGGTATGATTGAGGCAGCTGTTCTTAGCCATATTCAAACCCACATCGGCACTGCTGCTGTATTCATTGATGAGGTGATAGGGGACATAAGGGTGATGAAAGAGAAGAGGACTTTGACGAGTGCTATTCAATACCCAATCCTGGAGTTTGCCCTGTCCCATGATTACCAGCACAGCGTGATCATTTGTCCTCGATTGAAAGGCCGAAATTAATTCTTCAATCCCCCTATCGGGTCCCAACATCCCTTGATAAAGAAATATCTTTTGGTCACTTCGAATGGGGAATTTTTGTCTAAATAAATCATTGGATGCAACCGAGGTAAGGTGAGGTGTATTGCGGATCAAGGCAATTTCCTTGATGCCATAAAGTCGTTGATATTCTTTTTGAATACCTGGACTAATGGTGATGACTTTCTCCGCCTTGTGGATGAATAATCGCTCAATGATACCGATTACAATTTTGACATACCATGGAGTGCCTAATCGCTCTTTTTGGTACTCATGAAGATCATAAACCAATTTTAATTTCGGATTAAGGAGCTTTGCGAAAATGCCCATCCAATAGGCTTCAAAGTCGTTACAGTGCCAAATATCAGCTTTTTTGTATAGTCGGATTACACTCCAGTTGAAATGGAGAAATTGTATCAATCCTATCCACTTGTTGCTTCTTTTCCATCTAGAACTGGAGGGAAATACACGATGCACAGGAATATCATGAATCATTTCGTGTTCCGGTAAGTTTCCTTTTTTCCAACCCACAATCACTACATCATTTCCGAGGTTTTGAATGGTTTTGGCCATTCTTTCCACGCGGTTGTCATTTTGAAAGCCATTGGCTACAAGTGAAATGATTTTCATTGGTGCTCGGCTTTTTTAACGTATCGTTGAAGTTGCCATTGAATGGTAAAAATATGGATGGTAAAGTAAAAAACTTTGGCCACCACCAACCATTTGATGGCTTCCATTTCAGTGCAGTTATAATAATGGGCGGCAATGATCGATGTGTAAATCAATACAAAATGCAATGCATCTAAAACCAATCCTATGCGCTGCATTTGAATCCTAATGACGATGAAGGAAAGACTCGCTGTGACAAAATTCAAAGCATACCAAAATGAAAGCAGTCTCAGATATTCGATGCTTGAGGTCCAGGATTCTCCGAAAATAAATCCCATCGTATGGTAGGGTAAGAGCCAAACCACCATCACCATTATAGCTGCAAAAAAAAGAAACTGCAGGAGTGCTTTATAATACAACTTATACAGTTCGTGAGGATTTTCCATTTCAGAAATTCTCTGAAAAAATACTTGACTGTAACTGGCACTAATAATATTCAGTGGCGCAAACATCACTCTTCTGCACAAGGCCATTAAGCCGATGGCTGCCAGCCCATAAAAATGAGTAAAGATGCCCACATGGGCCCATTGTGCTGTTCTATTGAGGATGCTGCCCCAAATGCTAAATAGAGGTAAATCACGATGTATACGCGCTTGTTCTTTCATTCGAGACCATTCAATGGTCATCCATTCTTTTCCTTGATCTTTGATGTATTGAACCGCACAATAAATACCGCCAAATAAAAATCCAATCACCGTACCTCCAAGCAATCCTGCTGTTCCCCAGTGCTGAATACCTGCTATCCATTTGAAAGGTTCCCCTGCCGAGGAGTTGTATACTTTGGAAAGCGCAGCCATTTTAAATTGCTTTTTCCGGCTAAACCAATAATTGGTGATATTGAATATGGCAAATCCCAATAAGGCAGGACCGATCATCCAAAAATATTTTCCTAAGGTGGGGTTTTGGTAGAAATGGCCAATTTCCTCAGAAAACATCAAGCCCATTACCACAAACAAAAGACTGCCAAAAAGGGCCAACAATACGGAGAGGTTCACCAATTGGCGGGCGTCCCTTTCATCCTTTGGGTGCATTATGGCAAACTCATATTTGCCGGTTATCACCACCACTGTAATGCTCATGATCATGGTAAACTGTTCCAGTGTGGTAAAGTCATCAGGAGTGAAAAGTCGGCTCAATATGGGAGTGAAGGCAAACACAATCACCTGTCCGCTGACGGTTCCCGCCATGAGGGTGCCAACATGTTTAAAGAAGTCTCCTCCTAAACTTTTTTTACTATGGTTCAACCACTTTTTAATCATGTGATGTTGAGGCAAAAATAAGCATCATTTTGGGCTTATTCCTGCCAAAATTCCCAGCTCAAGTCTGCCTGTATTTCCAGCATTCTTCTTCCATTTTGTATGCGAGCTCCGCGTTGCTTTCCGGCTGAAAGAAATTTTGTTTCTTCGGGATTGTATATGAGGTCCACTAAAAAATGTTGTTCATTCATTCCATCATAGGGTAGGGGAGGACAATCTTCGATATTGGGAAAGGTGCCAAGTGGTGTGGTTTGGATGATCAAAGGGAAGTGTTTTAAACTAGCGGTTTCTAATTGATCATAACCTAGATGATTTTTCTCAAGTGGTTGTCGGGATAAAAACCAAGTTTCAATTCCTTTGTCTTTTAATACAAAATCAATGGCTTTGGAAGCTCCACCTGTTCCAATGATCAATGCCCTTGGAAAATGGTTTTCTAGAAACGGTAAAATACTTTTTTCAAATCCTGGTGCATCCGTATTGGTTCCTATCCATTTTCCATCTGATATCTTTACGGCATTCACCGCACCGATTCGCTGTGCAATCGGGGTGATGGAATCAAGAAAGGACAAGATGGAAGTTTTGTGAGGAATGGTGACGTTAAAGCCCTTCCAACCCAAATCAGCAATTTGACTTCTGATGAGCGCTAAATTTTCTATCTCGAACAGTTCATAGGTGTCAGAAATACCAAGATGAGAGAACTTATTGCGAAAATATTCTGGGGAAAATGAATGACTGAGTGGATGTCCGATTAATCCCCAATGGCTCATCCTTTGGATTTTTGGAATACGTGTTTGACATAAGCAAAAATCATCGGACTGATGGAAAGCAAAACAATTCCTATGACCACGGCCTCAAAATGTTTTTTTACCCATTCATGACTACCCAAAATATACCCCGCCATGGCCATCGAACTGATCCATAGTATCCCACCGAAAATATCATAAGGCATAAATTTTTTGCGGTAATCCATTTTACCAATACCGGCAACAAAAGGAGTAAATGTTCTTACGATTGGAACAAATCGGGCCAACACAATGGCCTTGGTTCCATGTTTAGCAAAGAATTGCTCCGTTTGATCAACATATTTTTGTTGTATGATTTTTTTTCCTTTCCATTGAATTCCTACAATTTTGGTGCCGGCCAATCGTCCGATGAGATAGTTACTATGGTCACCCAAAATGGCGGCAATGGACAATAATAGAATCATGGGGAGTACACTGATGGCTGGATTGGATTCATGGGCAATTCTGGCACACAATGCCCCCGCTGCGAATAGCAGGGAATCGCCAGGTAGAAAAGGCATCACCACCAAACCTGTCTCCACAAAAATGATGGCAAACAGAATCAAATAAAGCCAGCCTCCATAGTTTTGAATCCACAGATCTAAATAATCATTGATGTGTAGCAGGATGTGCAACAGATCACTCATTGGGCGCAAGATTGTTCGGGTAAATAAGCACTGGTAAATGCTTGTATTCCTCCGGTTAATGAATAGATATCGTATCGATGTAAAAATTGACGAAGGGCATAACAAACTGCATCGCTGCGCTTACCACTGTTGCAATGAATGACAATAGGCATTGAACTATCTAGCTCTTCCGTTCTTTCCAAAATTTCTTGCATCGGAATGGAAATCCCCCCGATGTGGCAAATTTCAATTTCGTAGGGCTCACGGATGTCAACCAGTTGATGCGGAACTTTATTGGATTTCCATTCGTTTAAAGTCTCAATGCTCAATTGAAAATTCATGGCTTCAGTTTTTCTGATATTTCTTCGGGAAGAAATTGAAAGAAAGTATCTCCTCTCAATCCACTGCGTAAACACTCCAACGGAATTACCTCATTTTCTGCGATATTGCCTAAATTGACGTTGGCACCCATGTGTTTAATGAAGTACACCTGTTGCGTTTTTTTAGGAGCTTCCCAGATGATATTTTCCAATGACACTTTCTGCAGTATCCTATTGATGAGCATCACATGAGCTTGCCCATTGGGTCTATAGATCCCTACAGTGCCACTCTCTCTTGCTTCTGCTATGACTTTCCAACTCCCTGCTTGGAGTTCCGTTTGCATCATTTTAATCCATTTGCTGGGTGAAATCAAGATGCCTTCTTCTTTCGAACCTACTTCAGACAGAACAGTAAAATCTTTGGCTAAATCATGGATCCATTCACATTTTTCAGCATGTGCCACTTGAATAGAACCATCAGAAACTTCAATCGTATCCAATCCTAATTGTTGAACATGCTTTTTGTAGTCGTCCTTTTGATTGCGGGCTACAAAAGCTTCGAAAAGGGTGCCGCCTAGATAAACTTTAAGTCCAGCGGATTGATACAGCTTGATTTTTTGCTTTAGGTTTTTTGAAAAAGCGGAGGTGCCGAACCCTAGTTTAATGAGATCGACATAATCTCCTGAAGACTCAATTAGATCTTCTGCTTGGCGCATAGACAAACCTTTGTCCATCACCATCGTCAATCCGCTTTGTCTAGGTTTGCTGGGGCGATCTGGGATATAGGATAATTGATAATTCATTTTTTTGCGAGGTTAATTGTATTTTTTTTTCATGACGTAGGGCATCCAGTCGTTGAGTTGGGGGTTGATGGATTCAATTTCATTCATCTCATCCAATAATTGCGCATCAAAAATTTGATGCAACCAATCTTCTGCTTCGTGCCATTTTTTCATACTGAATAAAAACAACAATTTCCGATACGCAATCATTGTGCTATTCGGAATGAGCTGTAATCCTTGATGTAAAAAATTAAGTCCTGTTTCTATTTGATGTTGCTGATAGTAGATGTCTGCTAATACCACCCATGATTCTTCATCATGGGGTTTGCTTTGAATGAGTTCATTGGCTTTTTCAATCGCCTCATCCACCATACCATTTTCAGATAGAAGTTTGGCATATACGGTAATGTACTCTTCATTTTGGGCATCGAATCGATACGCTACTTCTGCAAATTTTAATGCTTCTATGGGGTGGTTTTGGTAATCCAGCACCACTGCTAATCCGAGATAGGCATCAGCACAGCGTTCATCCAGTTCGATGGCTTTCACATAGTATTCTTGTGCCAAAACCATCTCATCCATTTTTTCATAGCACTCACCCAAATGACAATAAGTGGTGGCATCAGGTGCTTCCAAATGAAAGGAGGATTCCAAAGTTTTGATAGCAGAAGCGTATTCTTTTTGCTTGAATTGGGCTTGGGCTTTATTAATGATAGCGGGAACAAAGTCGGGCATCAAAGCCAAACTATATTCGTATGAATCGACAGATTCACTCAATAAATCCAGTTGCTGTTGAATATTACCCAAACAATACCAAGTAGGAAATGACATGGGTCGATCATCTGAAAGTTGTGTGAAAAATTCGAGTGCTTCTGCCAATCTTCCGGTGGTTTCAAAGCAATAAGCCATCTCGTACAACAAAGTTTCACTCTCTGGGCGGTGAAGAATTATCCGCTTGAGCAACACGATGGCTTTGTCTGTTTTATTGGCGTTCTGATATTCTAGAGCTAGTTCCAGCGCGATGTCATCCAAATTTTCAGGGTCAGATAGAGCCATCGCTTGCTCTAAAAACCCAATGGATTTTTCGTGCTCATGCAATTGACTATAGGCCACTGCGTTGGCCATCAGCCATTCGAGTTGGTTTTCTTGTAGCGGGGAAATTTTTTTGAGCAGACCAACGGCTTTATGAAGTTGTCCCATGCTCGTGTAAATTTCTGCCTCTCTGAGGAGAATTGCGGAATGATCATAAAATAAACTCTTCGCATGCTCCACCACCTCGAGTGCTTGGTTAAATAGGAATTGATCACTGTAGTAATATATCAAATCCTCCAATTCCTCTCGATCAAAATAATACGATTGATTTTCACGCATCATGCGTTCAAATCGATGTACAATCTGTTGAAAGTCTTCGGGTAAAAATGATTCCTCACTCATGGGCGTAATTAACCTATCAAAGATAATCAATGTCGTCTCCTCAATGCTGTTAAACTAATTAACAAATGTGAAAAACTTACCTTCAGTACTTCCACCAATAATACATCAGCTTGATGTACTCGTTGTTGGTGTAAATGAGGCCACTTTCGCTGGTCCACCAGGTGTCTGGATTAAAATCTTTTTCAATAGCTGCATGAAAAAATACTTGCACAGGAGTGTCTTTGAACACTTCATCATAAGCCATTCTGAGTCTTCTCAAATGGTATTGTCCACTGATGATGGTAATATTTTTAAGTCCATGATCCGAGCAATAGGATTTGATGAGCAGGGCCTCTTCTTGAGAGCTGGTGCCTTCATTGATGGCCTCTACAAGAGAGCTATCTACCCCACATTGGATGAGTTTGTTACGTGTCAAAGTAGCCTCGAAAGTGTGCATGCCGATGGCGGCTAATTGGCTGGGTTCATTGCCTCCCGTGCAAATGAAATGCGCATTTGGAAATTTTTGATTAACGGCCAAAGCAGCATTCCCTCTTTCTTGGCTGTTGCCTCCTAATACAACAAAATGGGAGGTCTCTATTAAGGGATCTTCTGCCACCAAGTACCATCCAATGGATTTTAAAATGCTGATTTTAAAAATGAATAAAAGTGTCAACATGAAGAGCAGGATTCCCAGAAGAATCCAACGTTTTTTTATCTTTTTTTCCATGACAACCAAGGGGCCTTTAATTCATTCAAAAATAGGGATTCATTGTATAAACCTATTTCCTTCAATGATTGCATTGCAAGGTCCAGTTCATTTTTATCTAAATCACTATCGATATTCCATTTTTGTCCCAACAACCATTCTTGAGCCTCAGCGGGGGTGAGTTGAAATCGTCTTGCAATATTTTCTGGTGAGCTTGGATCATGGATAAATTGAGCAACTTCTTTTTTGATAATGTCAATGATGGATTGTAAAAGTGATGGTTTTTCAGTAATACAATGATGGCTTGCCACTACCAAAAATCCTGACCAAGGGGCTGCGAAATTGCCCACTTGTCTCACTCTTTGGGATTGCACATATTTGAGCGTCATCCAATGTTCCCAATAAAAATAATCGGTTTCTCCATTTTCCAATGAAGTGATGGCATCTTCCAAATGATGAACTTCAATGAACTGGGTGTCATCCAGTTCATATCCCATTTGCTTGCTATGAATTTTCGCCATGAGGTGTGAACCTGATCCTTTTCTACTGATGGCTATTCTAGTATCTTTTGTCCAATGTAATGTGGATTGATGTCCTGAATAAATGCCCCAGTTCAGTGGAGTGGAAATGTAACGATGCACAATGACCGCTTTCAGTCCTTTGACGGTTGCGGCAATGAATCCCTCCGTCAATAAAATAGCAATATCGAGATCTCCGTTGGAAAGTGCCTGTGTCATAGCACCCGTTCCTCCCGGAAAGTAATTCCAAGATATTTCAGCAGGGAGGTGGCTGAATTTATTTTTCTCCAAGGCCTCTATCCAAGGGAGATTGAAGTGTTCTGGAACTCCACCAATTTTAATCAGGGGTTTATTCGACATCAATAACTACCTAATCTTTTTCTTATGAACCATTCCGTGCCAAAAATAGCAGTCAGTAAAAAGAGTATCCATTCTAGATCAATCCATTCTTCTCTGCTTTGCTCACTGTAAGAGGCGGATACGAGATGGGGTAGTTTCTTTAACTCAGAGCTCAAGGAATCCAAAGCTGTTTTTTTGAAAAATTTGCCTCCGGTTTCATAAGCGATATTTCGCAGCGCACCATGTTGAGCCAAGGTGTTTAGTTTTTCTAATTGAATCGCTTCTACCACAAAACTGCCTCTGTCCAAAACATCCTGTGTCCCATTGAATGCTTTTGCGGTATATCCATAGCTTCCTGAAGGTAATTTACCTACTCCCAATTGATAATGATCACCTTGAGGGACCATGGTAAATTCCATTTTGTCGTTTGATTCATTGATGATCGTGAGCGCAATGTTTTGATTGGCGATGGGTTGAAATGACTCATCATACAAGCTGGCTTGGAAAGAAATGCTTTGCTGTGTAGTCCATTTTTTTTGTGTTACCACTTTTAGTTTTTCATCTTGTTTTTGATTGCTCAAGTATTGAATCCATGTTGCCACCCATTCATCAAATGCATCGTGATTTTTGGATTGAACAAAATCCATTAATCTCCATTTCCAAATTCCCTCACCTCCGATCCAGCCCAACTTGGCAACCTGGTTTTGGTGAAAGGCAATCAATGGCTGATTGGATTGCAAGCTGCCAATTTTTTGAAGAAATGGCGCTGACATATCATTGCTCAAAGTAATTTTTCCAAACGGTACTTTCAGAGGTGGAAATTGATTAGCGCGTTGAACCAATAAATCAGGGGTTTTAAAAAAGGTGAAATCTTTGTTCCATCCGCCTTTGATGTCTTCATACAAGGTGCCTGTGGATTGAATGGTAACACCAGTGTTGAGTTGATTGAAAAGGGCTAGGTCAGTTTGTTGAGACCAAATAAAAAGGATAGGTTTACCCTGCGCCATGTATTTTTTAATGGCATTTTGCTCTTGCACATTGGAGGGCATTCCATGTAAAATGGTTAAGCCGAATTCACTATTTTCAGCCCTCCATTCGTTGGCGGGTGTATGCACAGCGGCATAGTTTTCTGAATGTTCAATCGCCTCTTTGATGGCTTTAACATCGGGATGAGGTGAGTGCGAAACGATATTGATCTTTTGTCGGTCATCAATCACTTGGATGAAAAATTCAAATTGATTATTGCTCGTGATCTGTTCGCCATCTATGGTGGAAAGTTGAACGACGTAACGTTGCATCCCTACTTCCTCCGCGGTGATTTCAAAAGTATGCTCAGAAAATGTTCTTGCGTCATTAAAAGAAATGACTTCGTTACTGATATTTTTACCTTTATGAATGATACTCAATTGGGTTTGATTGCCCTGTGCAAGCCGAGATTCTATTTGCACTTTTACTGGAAAACGATTCCCTAAGAAACAAACTCGATTACATTGTACATCCGGAATTAAAATGTCTTTGTAAATGGTGGTATCTCCCAACCCAATAGTGAAAAACGGCAGATTGAGATTCTTTGCGGCATACAACGGATAACTGCCTTTGTTGAACAAACCGTCTGTCGCTAGAATATAGGCCGAAACATTTCTTCCACTCAATCGAGTAGCGGCTTGTTCAATAGCTTGAGTGGCTGCCGTTACTTCACCTTTTCCATTGACAGAATCCAATCCTAGTTGCAGATTTTCGTCAAAATGGTAATAAAGCACCTCTACCTCATTTCCCAATTCTTTCAATTGATTTTGAAGTGGATCTAGGAATAAACTTTTATCCTCAATATCCGGGAGTATAGAAATGCTGTTGTCTTGTAATACAACGACAATAGGCTTCTCAACAGTTTGTTGGATGCGCTCAAGGATTGGACGTAATAACAGGAAGCTGAGCAAGGTAATACCCAAAAATCTGAGACCCGCTAGTGCAACGATCCAGTTTTGTTCGAAACGTTTTCTCTTATTTTCTCGAAAATAAAGTACAGCGGAGAGAGTGGCACCCAATAGAATGCAAACCCAAATGAAGTAGGGCGGATATGTAGTAAGTACGGACAATGGTTTTTAGCTATTACATGAGCATTCCACCGCAAACGTGTAGGGTTTGTCCAGTAATGTATGCGCTCATTTCACTGGCCAAGAATAATGTCGCTTGTGCCACATCTTGTGTGCTTCCTCCTCGCTTCAAAGGAATGGTGTCTCTCCATTGCTGCACTACTTTTTCATCCAAGGCGGCTGTCATCTCTGTTTCGATGAAACCTGGTGCAATGGCATTGCAGCGAATATTTCTCGAGCCCAATTCCGCGGCCATACTTTTAGTGAAACCAAGTATACCGGCTTTGGAAGCCGCATAATTGGCTTGCCCTGCATTTCCCTGCACACCTACTACAGAGCTCATGTTAATGATCGAGCCGCTTCTCGCTTTGAGCATGGGTTTGATGACCGCTTTACTCAAATTGAAAACGGATTTTAAATTTACCCGAATCACTTCATCCCATTGTTCTTCACTCATTCTCATCAGCAGGGTATCACGAGTGATACCTGCATTATTGACTAAAACATCAATCGTTCCGAATTCAGTGACAACATCATCAACCAATTGTTGCGCTGCTTCAAAATCAGCTGCATCACTTTTGTATCCCTTTACTTTGGTTCCATGAGCGGACAACTCGTTTTCCAGGGCTCTGGCTTTCTCATCTGATGATGCATAAGTAAAAGCCACCGCTGCTCCGTGTTGAGCAAACACTTCGGCAATTCCTTTTCCTATTCCTCTAGAAGCTCCCGTGATGAGGGCTACTTTGCCATCTAATAATTTCATATTGTGATTCTGTTTAGTACAAAGATAAATCGGTTTGAGGTTACTAGGATAGCCATTGAATTTTATTTCTACCCAATTTTACAGCTCCTTCGTTTTCCAATTTTTTGAGCAATCTCGAGATCACCTCACGTGACGAATGCAGTTCGTTGGCAATCTCTTGGTGGGTTGAATGGATGAGGTGATCCGCGCTTTTGAGCGACTTTTCTTTGAGCAGTTGAAAAAGCCGGTCATCTAGTTTTTGAAAGGCTATGCTGTCGATCGTTTTCAATAGATCTTCAAATCTTTTTTGGTAGGTCCTCATGATGAAATGTTTCCATGAAACATATTCGGTGCTCCACTGATCGAGCAGCGTTATGGGAATAGCAATGAGGGTGGTATCGTCTTCGGCCTCGGCGCGCACGTTGCTTTTTGCATCACCCATGCAACAAGTGATGGACATGGCACAGGTTTCTCCTGGATTGACATGATAAATCAGTAGTTCTTTTCCGTCGTCATCCTCACGCATGATTTTTAAACTGCCAGATAAGATCAAAGGCATGTACTTGATGTATTGACCGATATGAATGAGACTTTCTCCAGATGTGATTTGAATGATGTGCCCTTTTTCTTGAATGGCTTGAATCAATTTGGGTTCATATAAATCTGGAAAAAGATTTTTTAACTCTAAAATGTTGTCTATAGTAATATTTTCACGTTGGTTCATTTCGTTATTAAATGAATGATTGAACTTAAATGAGCTGTTAGTTGCTTACGGCTGTATGATTCTATTTGAGCCGTTGGAATAGTACATTTCCCTTCTTTTTTCCATTGTTGGTAGAAATGCAATAGAGCCTCGGCAATGCCCACCGAATCTTGAAAATCAACGCATACGCCAGCCTTGGTATCTGCTAAAATTTGGGCTACCTCGCCCTCTTTAGGTCCGATGGCCAGAATAGGTCTGCGTGCAGCCAAGTATTCAAAAAATTTTCCAGTCAATATGGACTTCGCATTTTTACTATCGTTGATAAGTAACAATAAGACTTGGGATTTTTGCTGCATCTGAATGGCTTCCGCATGATCGAGGTAGGATATCAGTTGGGCATAGGAGGCAATGGCTTTTTCCTCAAGACTTTTTCTAACGGAGATGTCTGTCTTACCGATGAGTTTTAGTTGGAAGTGGTCTTTAAAGGAGGGTTCATTTTGGATCATACTCGATATGGCCGACCACAATGCAGGGTGATTTCTTGCAGGGGGGATACTCCCTATATGAACCAATGAGAAAACAGCGTCCAAGGAAACACCGCTTTGGAATTCATCATCAAAACCATTGGTGATTTGTGTAGCGGCTTTTGCCCCTTTTGATAAAAAATCTTTTGCATCCTCGGCTGTAACGGTGATAAGATGATCTGCTTCTTGGATCACCTCTAACTCCATTCTGTGGTGTTTTTTATCGGCCCAAGTAGTGAGCATGAGTTGATCATAAAAATCAATATTGGTCCAGGGATCTCGGAAGTCAGCAATCCAGGGGATGTTCATCTTTTTCTTCACCCCCAATGCTATGAGGTGCATGCTATGTGGAGGTCCGGTAGAAATAACGGCATCTACTGGATTTTTAGTTAGATACTGAGTGAGAAATCGGATCGAAGGTTGTATCCAAAAACAACGAGCATCCGGGATAAAAAAATTGCCTCTGATCCACACTCCAATGCTTTCAGTTCGTTTTGGCTTTTCGCTCTCGGATAGAAATCCTGTATTGATTTTTTCAGTGGGTTTTACTCCTACCCATTTTTTGTACCAGTGATAAGGCTCCCAAATGGGTTGTTGAAGAATTTCGATACCGGATGGAATATCTGAAGACAGGGAGGGGTCTTCCACGGGCATTTCAGGATTGGAGGGCGTGTAAACGATGGGCTCGATTCCAAACGCTCTTAAGTATTTCACAAATTTCAACCACCTTTGAACTCCAGCCCCTCCTGCAGGAGGCCAATAATAAGTGATGATTAAAACCCTTTTCATCAATAAGGCACAATGTGTGGTTTGAAGAGAAGCGTTACTTCCTTGGGCTCACCCGGGATACTGGTGAGCATTGCCGTTACCATCGCTTGTTTTCGTAACACCACTTCTGGACGCAATGGATGTGAACAACTGTAAATAAGCTCAATTTGAAGTGTTCCGTAACTGAGTTTATTGGGATCCACTTTTACTTTTATTTTTCCATCGGTAATGATTTCACTTTCTAGCTCTCCCATGGCCTCATCAATGAGCAAGACAAAATTGATTCCATCCTCTCTCAGTTGGTACTCACCTGGATCGATTTGAAAAATTACATCTACCCAACCTTCGCCAACGGCGACATCTTCTATCACGATATTCTCTCCTTGTGGAACGACATTTCCACCGAAGAGCAAGGCATCACTTGATTTGAAGGAGATGGTTTGTACTTTCTTTTTTTTGACATTTAATGATCGCAGCAATTCGTTATCTCTGTCCAGGATATATAAATTATTATCGATGAAAGTAAGGTCAACTGGGGAATGAAAAAGCGCCGTTGATCCTTCTCCATCTTTCCATCCATCCGCTCCAGCTCCTGCGATTTTTTTTATTACTTTTTTCTTAAAGCTGAACACTTCATTGCTCCATTCTGAAATGCCATAGAGCACTTTTCCAATCAAGCAGACGGAGGATATCTTGGGCTCTGTTGGTTTGGGTTCGTAATACCAGGATCCATGCGCGTACCAATAGCTTACCTCTTTTTGTGTGATGACATCTTTTTCTTTGCGCTCTTCATCAAAAATTAACTCGAAAATTCCACCATTGCTAAATGTGACATATCCGGTTTTACCATATACTTCAAGATGTTTGGGGAAGATTCTTTCTCCGTTGTTGGCATTTATCGGAAGTCTAGCTACCTCTTTGGCCACACCACTGATGGTATTTAATTTAAAAACCTGATTGAATTCTGCTGATAAGACGTAAAGTATTTCATTGTCGAGGGTAACATCTACTGGGAATCCGAATGCTTCGAACCCACCATCAGTGGAAGTTTTTTCCTCTTTAAAATGTTCTCCGTTCCCCGCAATGGTAAATACCAAATTGGATTGTTCGTCGCATGCACGAATTCTATGATTGTACGTATCTGCAATATACAATAGTTGCTGTGTGTCGTCATAAATGGTTCCTCTCGGATAGTTGAATTGAGCGGTTGAAAAAGCACCATCCGAAAAACCAGCGATTGGTGTTCCGATGATGGAAATTATTTCCCCTGTAGTAGCAATTTTATGCACCCTATGATGATTGCTTTCTGTTACAAAAAAGCACTTGTTTTTCCATTGGCTTATATCGGAGGGGAATTCAATGTTGGCGTCTGCCCACCAATGAGTTTCAACACTATCTTTAATTTGCCAATATCTAAGTTTTTTAATGAGCTGTTGATCTTTCCATATTTTATTTAGCTCGTTGTCACAAAGTACAACGGCGTCATTTCCGTCGATAATGGCGCTGGGTATTCCGTTGCTTGCGGGATAAAGACGAACTTGAAAACTTCCATCAAATTTTTTTCCGGTGAAATGGTCCAAGTTAGAGCTATAAACGATGGGGTGTTCCAGGTTTTCCCTTTGGATCAGTGAAAATATTTCTCTTCTTGGAATTGGATTGTTGGCATCTCCAATTTGAATCGAGAGTAGCTGAGTGTTGAACTTATTGAGGCAAATGGTTTCCACTTGATGCATTTTCTCAATGGCAAGGGGATCTTGCGCATTCCATATCATCATGACAATGATTTTATCATCTATGTTTTCAAAGGAAATGGGATATGCGCTGTTAAACCAAACAGAGCCCTTGCTTAAAATGTCCGTTTGCGAGGTGGCTTTTATAACTGTCAGAGCAAGGAGTAATACAATGATTTTTGCTTTCATACGATAAAAAAAAGGAGTCACGAAGATGACTCCCTTTAATGGATTTTCAAAATATTCAACATTATTTAACCGCGTCCACCACAGCTTTGAAAGCATCTGGGTGATTCATGGCCAAATCTGCTAAGGCTTTACGATTTAACTCAATACCCTTAGCGTGTACTTTACCCATAAATTGAGAGTAAGACATTCCATGGATACGAGTACCTGCATTAATACGAGCAATCCACAAAGCACGGAAATTGCGCTTGCGGTGTTTTCTTCCGATGTAGGCGTAGGTTAACGCTTTCTCAACTGCGTTTTTGGCAACGGTCCAAACATTTTTTCTTGAACCGAAATAGCCTTTGGCCATTTTGAGAACTTTTCTTCTTCTCTCTCTGGAGGCTACTGCATTTTTACTGCGTGGCATAATTTTTTGTTTTTTAAACGGTGGTGGCTAATGTGCTCTTTTTACCAACGTCTGGGTTAAACTTTACCTGCTCTTTGAGTCAATTTAGCTGACTTAGGCGAGCAATTGGGCCTTGATGGATTTAACGTCTGAAGGGTGAACGAGACCATCATGACTTAGACCGCGCTTGCGCTTGGTTTCTTTCTTCGTCAAGATGTGACGTTTAAACGCCTTCTTACGCTTAATCTTTCCGCTACCGGTCACCTGAAAACGCTTTTTTGCGCCGGATTTGGTTTTTGATTTTGGCATTGTATTAGGGTTTTAATTATTTCTTTTTTGGGTTGATAATTACAAACATTTTCTTTCCTTCCAATTTCGGTAATTGTTCTGGTACTCCAAATTCTGCCAACTCTTGAATAAATTTCAATAACAATATTTCTCCTCTATCCTTAAACACGATGGATCTTCCTTTGAAGAAAACCCATGATCTCACTTTGCTTCCATCCTTCAAGAATTCAATGGCATGCTTTAGTTTGAACTGAAAGTCATGGTCATCTGTATTGGGGCCGAAACGAATTTCTTTCACCGTTACATTGACTTGCTTCGCTTTCATTTCTTTTTGCTTCTTTTTTTGATCATACAAGAATTTCTTGTAATCAATCAATCGGCAAACAGGCGGTGTAGCATTTGGTGAAATCTCCACCAAATCCACTTCTAACTCTTGAGCAAGACTCAATGCTTCTTGAATGGGATAAACCCCTTGCTCTGCATTTTCTCCCACAATACGAACTTCGTTCACATTGATGCGATTGTTGATGCGGTGTTCGGGCTCCTTCTCTCTCCTAAAATCTCTTCTAGGATAAGGGGGTTTACTTCCAGTTGGTTTTTTCTCCATTCAATTTTTTATTGCGCGTGGGAAAGCATTACCTGAATTTCAGCTTTCACTTGATCTGCAAATGCTTGTATGCTCATCGCTCCAATATCACCAGCCCCTTTTTTCCTCGCGGAAACGCTATTGGCTTGTTGTTCTTGCTCACCGATGATCAACATATATGGCACTTTTGCCAACTCTGCTTCACGGATTTTCTTGCCCACTTTCTCGTTGCTTTCGTCAACGGAGGCGCGAATATCGTAATTTTTTAGTTCACTTGCTACACTTTTTGCGTAATCATTGAATTTTTCGCTCACCGGAAGCAATCTTACCTGCTCGGGAGTGAGCCATAGCGGGAACTGACCCGCGCAGTGTTCAATCAAAATGGCCACAAACCTTTCCATAGAACCGAAGGGGGCTCTGTGGATCATGACCGGGCGATGCTTTTGATTATCGGCACCGGTATATTCCAATTGAAAACGCTCTGGTAAATTATAGTCAATCTGAACGGTGCCCAATTGCCATTTTCTTCCAATGGCGTCGCGAACCATAAAATCCAACTTAGGGCCATAAAACGCGGCTTCGCCTAATTCTACCACCGTTTTCAATCCTTTTTCATCGGCTACTTCCTGAATGGCTTTTTCTGCCTTTTCCCAATTTTCATCGGAGCCAATGTACTTTGCTGGATTATTGGGGTCTCTCAAAGAAACCTGCGCTAAGTAATCATGGAAATCTAATGTTTTGAAAATGTAAAGGACCAAATCGATCACTTTACCCACTTCTTCTTTTACCTGATCAACGGTACAGAAAATGTGCGCGTCATCCTGAGTAAACCCACGAACACGCGTTAAACCATGCAATTCACCCGTTTGTTCGTAGCGATAAACGGTTCCAAATTCTGCCAATCGAAGGGGTAAATCGCGATAGGATTTGGGCTCGGCCTTGAATATTTCACAATGATGAGGGCAGTTCATGGGTTTAAGCATGTACACTTCATCTTCCTGCGGAGTTTCGATAGGGCGAAAGCTATCTGCCCCATACTTGGCCCAGTGCCCGCTGGTTTCGTACAACTCTTTGTGACCAATATGAGGAGTAATGACTTGCAAGTAACCTGCTTTTGCTTGCGCAGCTTGTAAAAAAGCCTGTAAACGTCCTCTTAAGTCGGCTCCCTTGGGAAGCCAGAGGGGGAGGCCGCTTCCCACTTTTTGTGAGAAGTGAAACAACCCTAGTTCTTTTCCAAGTTTTCTGTGGTCGCGTTTTTTAGCTTCTTCTAATTGCACCATATATTCCTCCAACTCTGCTTGTTTCGGGAAAGTAATGGCGTAAACGCGCGTCAACATTTTGTTTTTCTCATCCCCTCTCCAATAAGCTCCTGCTACATTGAGTAGCTTGGCAGCTCTGATAAATCCAGTATGTGGGATATGAGGACCTCTGCACAAATCAGTGAAATTTCCTTGGGTATAGAATGTGATTTCACCGTCTTGGAGCGCTTCTATCAACTCGAGTTTATAAGGATCTCCTTTTTCAGTGAAGTATTGAATAGCTTCTGATTTGGAAATCTCTTTTCTGATGTACTCGCTTTTTGTTTTGGCCAATTCCAACATAAGCTTTTCTACTTTGCTGAAATCATCCTGAGAAAAGGAATGACCTCCAAAATCAACGTCGTAATAAAATCCATTTTCTATGGGAGGGCCAATGGCTAGTTTGATGCCGGGATAAAGCGCCTCAAGCGCCTCAGCCATCAAATGCGCTGAGCTGTGCCACATGGTGGATTTTCCATCCGTATCATTCCACGTCAATAGTTTTAATGTGCAATCAGATGTGAATGGACGGCTGGCGTCCCAAACTTCACCGTTGACTACTGCGGCTAAAACATTTCTGGCCAATCCCTCTGAGATGGATTGTGCAACTTGCATGGCATTACTGCCATTTTCTACTTGGCGGACGCTTCCATCCGGTAAGGTGACCTTGAACATGGAATAAATTTAGGGTAGCAAAGATAAGCAGGGAAGGGCTATGATGGGTCAGTGTACCAGTTCAAATTTTCTTTGTCGAATCTTAAACTCAACTCTTCGATTGACCGCCCGTCCTTGTTCGGTTTCATTATTGGCGATGGGTTGTGTGCTCCCAAGGGCTACCTCATAGAAACGTTCTTGTGGAATACCTTTCCTGGAGAGATAGTCGATAACGTTTTGAGCTCTTTGTTGAGAAAGAATTTGATTGTATTCCATATCTCCTATGCTATCAGTATGCCCCGATATTTCCATATAGATGGCTCGATTTTTTTTCATGATGGCATATACTTCGTTGAGCTGAAGAATGGCAGAGTCTGTGAGGGTAAATTCATCAAAATTAAAATGCACTGCATCTAATCTAATTTCATCAAATTCTTGAAGCTCTAAAGGTGGATCAACGGCAATGGCGGCTAGTTGTTCGTTGATACAACTGCATTCTTTTTTTTCTTTGATGGGAATAACGGAGACATCATCAATAAAAATGTATGAATACTCTTTGTAGGCGGGTATTTTAGGATCTTGGGTTCTTCTGATCAGTTTGAGTTCATTGTCTTCCTTGAAATTTCCAATGGTGATGAATTGTTCTCCTCCTTCTGCAATGTAGTTCATACTGAGTTCTGACCAACCATTGGTTTCATCAAGCATATTAAAATTAGGATTGCTCATGGCTTGTCCTTTCACTTTGATCGGTTTGGCGCCGGGTTGACTTAAAATGAATTTGCTCAAAACAACTCCGAATCCATCATGCACAAATTGACAATTTTCAGCAGCGGAGTAGTACAGGGTAATACAAACCATTTCTCCCTCATTGAGCGGCCTCATAAGTTTAGAGAATAGATACTCTCGGTAACGTCCATTGTTGTTCAGAAAGGTACCCATCCCAACATAGGCCTCTCCTGTTCTCGCGCTTTGTTGACCAAAAATATTGTTGGGTACCCCAACACGCTTGCTGCACGAATGAAAATAATCGGGTGTGCCATCTCCCACCTGCTTCCAATTTTTCAAAGAAGTGATGATTTGCATGGTATAATCACTAGGGCAAAACTCCTTGTCTTCAAAGCTCGGATTGATCACTAAGTTTTGACACTGTATTGGAAGCCAACACAGCGAGAATGTCAAAAAAAGCAAGCCTAGTTTCATGGGTGTAAAACGGAATTTCTCTCGATTTAGTGCACAAAAAAAGAGAGGTATTTCACCTCTCTTTCGTTTATCGTTACTTGCTTTATCGAACACTAAAGATTACCCTTCTGTTTTGTGCTTTGCTCATTGGAGTGCCTTTGGTATTGGCCAGCTCATTGGCATCTTTGGAATCTGTATTGATTCTGTTAGCGGCAATCCCCCTTTCTACTAAAGCCGCCTTCACTGCTTCAGCCCTTTCCTTGGCAATCTCCTTTAATTCTGCTTTTACCTTGGCCTCTTCCATTTCTTCTAGGTCAGCATGTCCGGTGAGTAAAATGTTCATCGCTGGATTTTCATTCAAAATTTTTACAGCATCCTCCAATTCAATTTCAAATTGAGCAGGAATAACCGCGCTCTCCTTAGAGAAGTAGATGGCAGTGGTCGCCATCAATTGTTCGGGTTTCATGCCATCTGCTTTTGCGCTGGATCTGCTGTAGATGTAATCGGTTTCCACGACCGTATTCTTACCACAGTTACATTCACTTTTCGCATTGATAGGCAGAATGGAAATATTATCTACAAAATAGTAAGCTCCGTTCAATGGAACGCCTACGGGTTTGGCCGTAGTTTTTATTTTTTCAAATTTCATATCGCCGTCATTGCCAAATCCCCCAATGGTCACAAAGTTCTCATTCCCCTTTGCATAGAAATGAACACAAATCGTGGTCCATTTATCCATGTCGCTGATGGGTCTGTTGGCAGGCATAACAATGGTAGGAGCCACGGTAATATTTTGATCATCCTCGAATTGAAATTTCTTATCTCCAATCACCATCCCAATGTTGTTTGCCGCGAGTTTAGAATTTTCTGAAAGACAAATGGAGAGGGTGGCACAATAAAGTTGATCTTTCACTAATGTTTTCTTCAACTTTTGAGAAAGATAGGTTCTATTGATTTTGGGATCTTTGCTGTATCCAATAAAACCTGCGTAATTGCTGCCGTCTTGAGCGATTTGATTCCCTAAATCGTTGTCAGGGGCATTGATTTTTTTGTTCTTGGAATTTCCAGCCGCAAACATATCGGCTCCTGTTTTGCACACAGACATCCATGGCTTACAAGCCATCTGCAATTGACCTCTGCCTTTAAGCATCTTCAGATCCACTTGTTCAAAGCTTCCGTTTGTGACCATATTAGGATCAGTATCCACAACGGGTTCCTTTTTACCTTTTTCTTCAGTTTTGGCGCCTGTTTTGGCTTTATCGTCCGTTTTTTTCTGAGCAGATAAGGTGGTCACTCCAATGAGAAGCATCACCATGATGAGCATTTTCGTTTTCATTGTGGCTAATTTATGATTTTTGAATGGTTTCTATAAAAATTTTTAATTTTTTTGGATCTATATCTGGATATACGCCATGACCAAGATTGGCGATATACGGATGGCCCTCAAATTGTGATAGCATTTTTTGAGTGGAAGATTGAATGGATACATCTGAACCATACAAAATGGCGGGATCGAGATTTCCTTGTAAGGTTTTATTTGGAAATTTATTTTTTGCCCATGTTGGATCCATTGTCCAGTCAAGACCAACGGTGTTGCAATTTAACGATTGAATGCTATCGGCCGCGTAATGTCCTCCTTTAGCAAAGAAAGTGGTGGGAATGTGCTCTGGTGCTGATGATATAATTCTGGAAATATGAGGAATAATCATGTTGTGATACAGTTCTGCATTGAGTACACCTGCCCAAGAATCAAACAATTGAAATAAATGAACGCCCGCTTTGATTTGCGCTTGCATGTAAACGATGGTAGCGTCTGTAATTTTGGTGAGAAGCAATTCTGCAAGCATGGGTTGTTGCACTAACATTTTTCTTGCCAAAGAAAATTCTTTGCTGCCTTTGCCTTCAATCATGTAACAAAAGATGGTCCACGGTGCACCGGCAAAACCGATGAGGGGAACTCTTGATTGAAGCTTATGAAGAGTGGCTTGAATCGCTTCTGTTACATAGCCCAGATGGCGTTCTATTTGAGATAAATCTAAATCTTCAACATCTTGGATGTTTTGAATAGTTTTTGGAAAATGGGGTCCTTTACCTTCGTCCATTTGATAGGGGAGTCCCATGGCTTCAGGAATGACCAAAATATCACTGAAAATGATAGCGGCATCTACTCCCAAAATATCTACGGGCTGAACCGTTACTTCAGCGGCTAACTCAGGATTTTTAACCAATCCAATAAAACTTCCTGCTTGTGCTCTGGTGGCTCTGTATTCGGCTAAAATTCTTCCTGCTTGGCGCATTACCCACACAGGTGGCCTTTCGGTCTGCTCTCCACGTGCAGCTCTCAACAATAAATCATTCTCTAAATGCATGGGTCAAAGGTAAGCAGGAGATCAATGTAGAATCTTAAAAACCAATTCCAATAATATATCATCATAGCTCATTTGGCCTGCATCCACACCTTTCGAACGCTTATCTGCCTCTAATAGGTAGCCGATGATTCTATCCATTTTGGCAGGACTGTAATTTTTTGCCGCTAATAAATAATCCCCTCGATTGTAATCATTCAGCTTAAGTTGCTGAGAGGCGAAGGTTTTATTCTCTGCACTTACATAAATATTGAGCCGATTGAAGAAGCTGAATAAAATGGCAATTACTCCTGGTAAAGCATGATCCTTTGGGTTTTTAATATAATACTCTACAATTCGATTGGCCTGAATCACATTTTTTTCTAATAGCGCTTTTTGAAGTTCAAATGGGTTATAGTCCTTTGAAATACCTATATAATCTTCAATAATGTGGGCATTTAGTTCTGTGCCTTCCGGAAAAACAATGGCGAGTTTATTGATCTCATTCACAATTTTGGACAGATCATTTCCCAAATGAGCAGCTAACAAATCACTCATGCTTTTGGAAAGCTTAAACCCTTTTTCCGTAGCATATTGATAGATCCATTCCGAAACCTTGTTATCCTTGATTTTTTCCGAATGGAAATAATGCGTTTTATTCTCAATCACTTTGGAGATTTTCAACTTCCCATCCAGTTTTTTTCCGCGGTATTCGAAAACTAACAGTGTAGTTTTGGTGGGATTGAGAATGTAATTTTCTAAGGATTTGGTCAGTTCAGCTTTTTTCCATTCTTTCAAATCTTGTGCTTCCTTGACGATTATAATTTGTAGATCTCCTAACATCGGAAATCCCTTGGCCATGGCAATTACTTGGTTGAGCTCAACATCTTTCCCGTAAAGAAGATTTAAACCAAATTCTCTGGATGATTCATCTAGAATTTCTTCTTGAAAACTCTTGACAATCTGGTCAATGAAGAGTGTTTCTTCTCCACACAAGAAATAAATGGGATGGAATTTTTTTAGTTGTAGGTCTCTAATAATTTGAGTGTGTGTCATTCCCATTTGAGGTGTTTCACAGATTGGCCATCATTCTTTATTTCTTTGAGTGCATCAATCCCAATTTGGATATGCAAATCTACAAAGTTTGCGGTTACTTTTTGATCGCTTTCGCTCGTTTTAACCCCTTGTGGAATCATGGGCTGGTCACTCACCAAAAGCAAGGCACCGGTGGGAATTTTGTTATAAAAGCCAACCGAAAATAAGGTAGCTGTTTCCATGTCTATGGCCATAGCTCTTATTTTTCTGAGGTATTCCTTGAAAGGTTCGTCATGTTCCCAAACTCTTCGATTGGTAGTGTACACGGTACCAGACCAATAGTCTAAATTTTTATCTCTGATGGTAGAAGAGACCGCTCTTTGCAAAGTGAAGGCAGGCAATGCTGGCACCTCTGCAGGCAAATAGTCGTTGCTTGTCCCCTCTCCTCTAATGCCGGCAAGGGGTAAAATGAAATCTCCTAGTTTGTTTTTCTTTTTCAATCCTCCACATTTTCCCAAAAACAATACTGCTTTGGGTTGAATAGCGGTTAGCAAATCCATGATAGTGGCAGCATTGGCACTTCCCATGCTAAAATTAATCATCGTTATATTGTTCGCCGTAGCCGTGGGCATGCTTCTATTTTTTCCTACAATTTCTACGTTATGCCATTCGGCAAATTTTTCCAGGTAATTATCAAAATTGGTTAGTAAAATGTATTCACCAAAATTTTCCAATGGTGTACCTGTGTATCGGGGCAGCCAGTTTTTTACGATCTCTTCTTTGGTTTCCATATTCTATTTTTTAGCCCTTACATTTGTCGGGTGCTCAATTTAAATTTTCCTCAATATACATTCAATTTTCGTGAGAGTGGGAAATCTTTGGAAATTTTCTGTATATCGCGCAAAAAGTGGGTTTCACTGACACCAGAGGAGTGGGTGCGACAACATGCGATTGCTTATCTTCATGATGGTTGTGGTTTTTCTATGGCTTGGATTGTAGCTGAATATACATGGACG